>Ga0079224_100002093_pt1 | contig 23914 bp, 18 predicted proteins | sample Stecom2015_FD_80414 | JGI IMG/M metagenome (GOLD analysis project Ga0079224, IMG submission 80414) | Agricultural soil microbial communities from Utah to study Nitrogen management - Steer compost 2015 | ecosystem: Environmental > Terrestrial > Soil > Agricultural land | place: USA: Utah... | reverse complement strand
GCAGCACGGTGATGGGACGCCGCGCCAGTTCACGACCTTCACGGGTGATATAGACGAGTTCGAGTTTGCCCGGCTGCGCCGGGGCCACCAGGCGCGCTTGCGGCTGGTCGGGGACAATATAGGTATAGGCCAGCATGTTGCCCTCGGTATCCAGGGCGCGAATCTGGTCGCCGCTGTTGCCCAGGCCGCGCCAGGTGACAGGGAATTCGCTGAGGGCAACCACCTCATCCGCTGCGTCAAGTTCGATATGGGCCGGGACAATCTCCAGCGGCGCACGGCCGATAATGCGGTCGCCGGAGATATAGACCACATCCACCGGCCCGGGCTCTTCCCGGGCGGTGAGCGCTACGGCGTTGTCCTCATGGTTGCCGACATACTGGTAGCTTGAACCGCGAATGTACTCCCCATCCCGCTCGGCAAAACCGATATAGTCCTGGGCGTTGCGCGGGCCCTCCCAGACAACCCGCAGCTGGCCACCGCCATGGATCTGCGCCGGGGCATTGAGGGTGGCGCTGATGGCGGCGACAGCAACCGGCGCCCGTGCCAGTACCGTGCTGCCGGACAGGTAAACAATGTCGTAATCCCCGGCATCGGCGGGTGCCCGCAGGCTGACTGTACCGTCCTTGCTATTGCCCACATAGGCGTAACTGGAGCCGCGAATCTTGGTGCCGCCCCGCTCGGCGAAGGTAATGTTGTCGGAGCGGCTGTTGGGTCCGCGCCAGGTGACGACAAAATCTTCGCGGGCGCCCACCTCTGCTGGCGCCGCCAGGGAAGCCTCCGGCAGAAACACCGTCAGCGGGCGACTGGCTTTGACCTGGCCTTTGTGGACAAACACAATCACATAGTCGCCGGGGGGCTCGGGGGCCTGGATTGCTTGCGGATTGCCCCGCACATAGGCGTAGCTGGCGCGGCTGGTGGGTTCCAGGTCGGTGCGAATTTCCAGCAAACCGCCATCGGTCTGGGGGGCTGTCCAGCCCACCTCGATCTGCTGGCGACTGTGGGCGCGGTCCGGCGCCGTCAGCGAGTAGTCCTGGGCTGTGGCCAGGCTCGCCAGGAGCAGTGCGGCGATGATTGCGAGGGCTTTTGTCATGGCTGTTCTCCGTTAACTGCCAGCAGCTGCGGTGGGCAGCATGCTATTGACCCGGCATGAATTTTCGTCCGGTTAATAAGCGGCGCGGGGCCGATTTTTGCTCCTGCACAGTCGGCGGTTCCACCCTCCATGGCGGTCAGATGCACCGTCAATGGCCAGTGTAAACCCATAAAATACAGGGAAATTCGCAAATTTTCGCCAGTATTTTCTGGGCGCGCACCCAAATAGATAGGGACATCCACTTGGCTGCCAGGTTAATAGCGGGCCATCCCGGCGGCAGCGCTGTCCATAATCACAGGTTCAAGCCCGGCACTCTGGCCTTAGTCTAGCCCATCTCCGAGAACAGGGGGCAGACCCCAATGGCGCTGACTTGAGGGCTTTTTGGTGCTTCGTAGCCCGACCCCTGTTTTGGTGCAAGTTCTCGCGCCAGGGCTAAAATCCCTCCCTGTAGTCTGTTTCCATTATTCTGCGGGGGATCAGCGAGGCTTTCAGGTGGTGGCAGCAACGGGATGCCACGCCGACAAACCTAGAAAATCACCCGTCGTTTCGATAATTTCCAAACCAACCCGCTGCGCACAAAAGTGTCGTGGTATTCCCCCATCAGAAACAGCTGTGGGTTTTGCGCCCCGCCTTTGTAGGCCTGAATGTAAGACTTGGCGGTGGCGGTGTCCGCACCACTGAACTGGATCACCGTGCAACCGAGAAAATGCCTCACCCCGGTACCCGGCCCCATCATGCCGCTGCGCCGACGCTCCTCGGCACCGGCCCGCAAGGCGACATGCCCCCGGCGCACATCGCCAAACATCTCCCACTCCGCATCGTCGCTGAAACAGGCCACATAGCGGTCGAGGTCATCGATGGCGGCGGTGTCCGCCTCCCAGATAAGTTCGGCGAGCAGGGTGCGTATGGCCAGCTCATCGGCGGTGCGTTCGGGATTCACTTTGATCATTGCGGCTCTCCTCTATCGGGTTTGGTAATCTGGACCCGGGGACAGCCCGGGCCCCGGTGGGCTGGTGAGGCGCTGACCGAGGCTGGGTTGGCAGTTCCACGGCTTCGCTCTCCCTCGATCGCGAGATCGTCACAGGGCGATCAGGTGTTTTCCGCTACCCTGACCGGCCAGCATTGCCAGATAGGCTGCGGGGGCGTTTGCCAAGCCATGGGTCACGGTCTCGCGGAGGCTGATGCTGCCGTCGTGAAGCCCCGCCCGCAAATCTGCCAATGCCCTGGGCACCTCTTGGGGATAGTCAAAGACACGAAAACCCTGCAGCTGGATGGCGCTGGTCAACAGCTTGCGAAAATTCGTCAGGGCCACCGGCTGGTCGTCCAGGTAGTGGGCAATCAACCCACACAGCGCGATCCGGCCGCGGTCCCGCAGCAGAGGCAGCACCGCGTCCAGGGAGGGGGCGCCGACATTTTCGAAATGGGCATCCACTGGCCCCGGCACAGCCCGGGCGAGCAGTTCGGGAAAATCCGGGTGGCGGTGATCCACGCAGGTATCGAAGCCCAGGGCCACCACCTCGGCACACTTTTCCGCGCCGCCAGCAATGCCTACCACCCGGGCACCCCGGGCCTTGGCCAGCTGGCCGGCAATGCCCCCGACTATGCCGGCGGCCGAGGAAATGGTCAGGGTTTCACCGTCCCGCAGATTGAGAATGCGATGAATCCCGAGCCACGCGGTGATGCCCGAGGAGCCCAGCAGACCGAGGTGGGCAGAGGGAGGGATACCGTCCTCCAGCTCCAGCTTGCGCAGGTCATGGCCGTTGTGGAGATTGTGGCTCTGCCAGTGACCGCTTCCTGCAATCCAGTCCCCCGCTGCGAAGGAGGGGTGGGCAGATGCCTCGACCTGGGCCACCATGCGCCCCTGGATGATCCCCAGGGCCCAGCAGGGATCCGGCCCCTGCCAGGTGCGCATCATCGGGCTCAGGTAGGGGTCCAGGGACAACCAGCGGGTGCGGGTGAGCACCTCCCCAGTGCCGGGCCCCTCCAGGGTGAGCCCCTCGATGGTGAAATCGCCCTCCTGCAGGGGTCCGTTGGGCTTGCGGATCATACGCACCCGCTGGGCTTCGATCATGGTATTTGCTCCCGGGGCAGTGTTTGGCCCCCACAATAACTTGCTATCCGTCAGTTTTATTGTAACCTAATAGCTGTCACATCGTCAGTTATTAAAGCGCCGGATTCAAAGCAATCATAATAGGAGAGCACCCCATGGCCAAAAAGTCCCTGCCCGCTGCCATCGCCGGCTTCACCGCCGCCCTGTGCGCCACCATCGCCACCGCCCAATCCGGGGTAATGGAGGAAGTGATCGTCACCGCCCAGAAACGTGAGCAATCCATCAATGACATCCCCCTGGCAATTACCGCCCTCAGCGGCGAGCAGCTGCGGGACCGGGGCATAGAAACCGCCGCGGACCTCTCCCGTATCGTCGCCGGCTTTACCTACGCCGATACCGGCGTCAACGCCCCTGTGTATTCGCTGCGGGGCGTCGGCTATTTTGATTACAGTCTGGCGGCGGCGCCGGCGGTCAGCGTGTACCTGGACGAGGTCGCCCTGCCCTACGCTGCCATGACCCAGGGCACCGCCATCGACATCGAGCGGGTGGAAGTGTTGCGCGGCCCCCAGGGCACGCTGTTCGGCCAGAACGCCACCGGAGGCCTGGTCAACTACATCGCCAGAAAGCCCACCGACAGCTTCGAGGCAGGGGTCGAGGCGGGCTACAGCCGCTTTAACCGCAGGGATCTGGAGGGCTACCTGAGCGGCCCCCTGGGGGCGAATACCCGAGGCCGCATCGCGTTCCAGACCCAGGACAGCGATGAATGGCAAAGCAGTTACACCCGGGACGACAGCAATGGCGCCCTCGACCAGACCAGCGCCCGAGCAATGCTGGACTGGGATGTTTCCGACACTCTTACCGCCACCTTCAACCTCAACGGGTACCTCAACAAGTCCGACCCCCTGGCGACCCAGGTAATCGCCATCACCCCACTGACCCCGGCGCGGATCAGGAGCGAGGTGCGGGACCACCCCCTGGCACCGGAAGAGGCCCGTGCCGCCGACTGGAGCGATCGCCGCGCCCCCCACCGGGATGATCGCTTCTGGCAGGCCTCTCTGCGGCTGGATTGGCAGCTTGCCTCAGACACCAGGGTAACCTCGATTTCAGCCTATTCGGACCTCGACACCGACGATTACATCGACCGTGATGGCATGCCCAACGACAACAGCCAGTACGGCCTTGCCGGTGCCATCGAGAGCTTCAACCAGGAACTGCGCCTGTCTGGAGAGCAGGGTCTGCTCACCTATGTGGCGGGGGTGAGCTACCAAAGCACCGACACCCTGGAGCAGCAAACGGTAAGCATCGAGAGCGCCTCCAACGTCCAGAATACCTTTGGCGTGAAATTCAGCGATGCCTCCAACCGTATCGAGAACGAGCTCAGCAGCCTGGCGTTTTTTGCCAGCGGTGACTGGGCCTTGGCCGACGACATCACCTTGACCACAGGCCTGCGCCACACCAAGAGCACCATGGACTTTGCAGGTTGTGCCTCCCTCACCGAGCCGGCGGCGATCCAGGCTTTCAGCAACATCAGCGCCTTCTTCCGCAACCTGCTCAATCTCCCCGCCACCCCCTTCACCCTGGCCAACAACAACTGCGCCACCCTGGGAGCCGACTTCCTGGCGGTGGAGCCGCAGAAGTCCCTCGATGAGGACAACCTGTCCTGGCGCCTCGCCCTGGGGTGGGATATCAGCGAGGACACCCTGCTCTATCTGTCCGCCAGCCGCGGCTACAAGGCGGGCAACTCCATCACCGTCGCCGGCTCGTCGTCCGCCCAGTACGAGCCCGTGAACCAGGAGGAGCTGACCTCCTTCGAGGCCGGTTTCAAGGCGCAATTGCTCGCCCGCAGCATGCAGCTCAATGGCTCTCTGTTTCAGTACGTCTACAAGGACAAACAGACGCGGAGCAAGATCGTCGACCCCGTGTTTGGCCCCCTTCAGGCACTGGTCAACATTCCGGAATCCAAAGCCTGGGGAGGCGAACTTGAAATGCAGTGGCTGCCACTGGCGGGCCTGGCGATCAACGCCGGTACCGCCTACCTCGACACCGAGATCGAAAAATTTAACGGCTTCGATGCCCTCGGTGCGACCCGGGATTTCTCCGGCCAGCCCTTCAGTTTTGCCCCCGAATGGCAATTCAATCTAGACCTGGACTACCGCTGGTCGCTGGGGCGCGAATTGCTGGCCTTTGCCGGTGCCGGTGTTACCCACCACAGCGCCACTACCGCGGATTTTGACAGCAACCCGCTGTTTGACATCGACGCCTACACCCTGGTGGATCTGCGCGCCGGCGTGGAGAGCGCCGACGGCCGCTGGCAAGTTACCGCCTGGGGGCGCAACATCACCGACGAGTATTACTGGCAGAGTGTGATCCGCGTCCAGGACTCCGTGGTGCGGGTGGCGGGCATGCCTGCCACCTACGGGGTCGCAGCAGCCTACAGGTTTTGAGCGACCGGGCGGGGGGGCGGCGACGGGCTGCCGGTGATGCTGCCTTTCCTGCCGAGCAGCAACATGGCGCCTCGACACCCCTTGCCAGATAGCAAGGGGATTATTCCGCTGCCCCCATTGCTGTCCCGCAAATATCCGGCGACATGAATCCGGCACTGCTTTTTGCCGACCCACAGCGCACCGCGGGGGCTGCTATGGGGAGCGACGCTAGCTGGTGGCTTGAGAGTGCTTCGCTGCACTCGCAATGACAGGTAGGTGGTTGTGTGCCGCGCTGCCTGCCGCGCAGCGAACGGCTCGCAGCTAACGGCTTCTCGCAATGACAATTAATCAGACGTTCGTTGACTTCCTCCAGGGTTACCGTGCTGGCGAAAATTGGCCAGCGCCTCAGCAATGGCCCTGCGGGCGGTCGCGCTGCCACTGACTCCCCCCAGCTCCACCTTCTTGCGGCCCTCGGGCAGCTGCTTGTAGACCCGGAAAAAAGCCGTCAGCCGCTCCACCTCAATCCCGGGAAGATCCTTGACCTCACGGATATCCGTGTAACCCGGATCAACCTTGTCGGCAGGCACGGCGATGATCTTGTCATCCTCCTCACCGGCATCCAGCATGTTAAGCACGCCAATGGGTCTGACCTTGATCAGCGCGCCCGGCACGATGGGCTCCCTGGTGTAGACAAGAATATCCAGGGGGTCGCCATCCCCCGCCAGACTGGAGGGCAGGGTGCCGTAATTGGCGGGGTACACCACCGGCATGGACTGGAACCTGTCAACCAGGAGATGGCCGGTGGCCGCGTCCAGTTCATACTTGGTAAAACTCCCCGCGGGAATTTCGATTACCGCATAAACTTCGGCGGGGGCGTCCTCGGGTTGGGGAAAGTACTTGATATTGGTGACAAAGCGCTGTTCCGCCTGGTCCTGGTGGCTGACGGTATCGGCCCACAGGGGAAGCGCCATCAGGGTGAATACAGTAAACAATACAGTTTTCATTTTGCGTCTCTCTTCGCCCAAAAGGCGGTAAAAAAATGTCCCCGCAAGCGGGGACATTGATCGAGAACTTCTCGCGCCAATCCTCAGAACGTATAGGAGAAGCCCACTTCATAGGTGGTGCCAAACTCGTCGTACTGGGACAACCGGTTGTTGTTGCCGAAGTAGTAGAACTCGGGGCGATCGTTGAGGTTGATGGCCGAGGCCCGCAGGGTCAGGTTGTCGTTGAAGCGGTACTTGGCATTGACGTCCACCTGGAAAAAGTCGCTGGTGTAGCGATCGGTGAGGGGACTGTTGCCGATGGCATCCAGGTAGTCATCCCGGTAGTTGCCGGCAATCCGCATATCCCAGGGGCCCTTTGAGTAGCCAAAGGACAGGTTGGCGGTGTTCTTGGCCTGCTTGAAGAAGGGAATGGTGCGCTCCCCATAGGCGGAGTTGTCGGGCAGGTCGGTTTCGCCATCGGCATAGGTGTAGTTGAACACCATCACAAAGCCATTTTCCATGGCGGTCTGGAAGGCGAATTCCGCACCCCAGATGCTGCTGTCGCCGGCGTTGATAAAGGTCTGACCGCGATCCCAAAGCTGGCCGCGCAGGGAAATATTGGCCGCCTCCACCTCGACGATGGCGTCCTCGATATCCTTGTAGAACAGGCCGCCACCGATAAAGGTGTCTTCGCTCATATAGAACTCATAGCTGAGGTCGAAGTTCAGGGCGGTGGTGGGGTCGAGGAAGGGGTTGCCGCCGTCGATCTCGTTGTCTTCCACATCGATCTCGGCGCCGGCACTGGATTCGCCAAACCCGGGGCGCACCAGGGACTGGAAGACCCCCAGGCGCAAAATCTGATCCTCGGCGAGGTTGACGATCACATTGAGGGACGGCGCCCAGAACCCGTAGTCGTTGTCGTAGGACACCGTGCCGCCAAAGGCATCGTTGTCCAGCAGCTTGCCGTCATAGGTGGCCCTGGTGTCTTCGTAGCGCAGGCCATAGATATAGGTGGCGCGGTCGGTGACCGTGGTGGCCATGATGTAGCCGGCCATCACGTCCTCGTCGGTGTACCAGTCGGCGGCGATGGACTCCACATCCTCGTCGCCGCTCATCTCGTAGTTGCTGCCGGGGGCCGGGCAGACCGTGCCATCGGAGAGGGTAAACACGCCGGTGCCCAGGGTGGGAATCAGGTCCCTGACCCCGTCGTAGGTGGGTGCCGGGCCGTGGACATTGCCCAGGTAGCTGCCCACAAAGCGGTTGCCGTGGTCCGCCAGGGTGGCGTCGTCGACCGGCTCGTAGCCGCAGAAGTTGAAGTCGTTGTCCTTCTCCCGCTGGCGGTACTTGAAGCCGTACTGGAGCTCGGTGTCCTGGGTCATGGCATGGCTGAGGTCGAAGCGGAAGCCGATATCCTGATCCTGGGTCAGGGCGTATTCGCTCTCCAGGGCCTGGAAGGAGAACGCCGCGGGGTCATAGAAATCGGGCAGGAAGTTGACTACCGGCTTTTTCGGGTCGCTGTTGTCATAGACCAGGGGCTGGTTGATCTGGCGGCTGCGGTAGATGCCATTCCACTTGTCGGTATCGTCCTGCTCCGCCTCGGAGGCAAAGATCTCGGCTTTGAGGTTCACACTGTCATTGATGACAAAGTCGCCCCCCAGCTGGAAGGAGCTGATGGAGCGCACCTCCACCCGGGGCCGGGATTCGGTGTCCACACGCTGGAAGGGGTAGATGAAGTTGTCGCCGTCGATCACCGCGTCCTCTTCCATGGCCCGGCGCACTTCCCACTTGGCGCGGTCCTCGGTGTCGGTGTACTCGTTGTGGAACATGCGGGCGTAGTATTTGTTGCCGCCGTCGGCGTGGAAATCCAGGTTCAGTACCACACCCTGGCGTTCCCGCTCCAGGTCATAGAAACGCATTTCCCAGTCGCTATCGATGGCTTCCTCGCCCCAGCCGCCGGTTTCAGTGTTGTGGGCGACGATGCGGCGGGTCTGGTCGCTGAGGGTCAGGGCTGCCCCCAGTTCACCGCCCGCCATGGCAAAACGGTTGGTGGCGGTGAGGGCCAGGTTGGGGTTGCTGGAGTCCTTGGTCAACTCGTTGTAGGAGGTTTCCGCCTTTATCCGGGCAAAGAAACCGTCGTACTTGAACGCGGAAATGGTCTCCAGATCGATGGCGCCGCCGATGGTGTCGGCATCCAGGTTGGGGGTCAGAGTCTTGTACACTGTCATCGAGTCAAGCATATCGGTGGGCACACCATCCAGCATGATGCCGCGACGGTTTTCCGGCGACGCGGTGCTCACGCCATTGATGGTCATGGCGTTGAGGTCGGCGTTCATGCCGCGCACCGACACATAGCGGCCTTCACCCTGGTCGTTCTCCACCATGATGCCGGGTACCCGGCGCAGGGATTCGGACACATTGATATCGGCGAAATTGCCCATGGCGTCGGAGTCCACCACGCTGGACACCTTGTTCGATTCCCGCTGCCGCTCCAGGGCGTTGATCAGGGCGCCGCGGGAACCGTAGACCACCACCTCCTGAAGGGAGTCGCTGGTGGCTTCTGCCGCCGCCTGCCCCGCCAGGGCCACACCCACGGCGAGTGCCAGGGCCTTCCTGCTGATATTCCACCGATGTTGCTTGTGCATTGTTCTCTCCTCGTAAGCCGCCTCAATGGCGATCATGTCGTTGCAATTCCAGCGGGGAAAAGTAGAGCAACCACATTGCAGGGAGATGTACGGGAGATGACCGTTGTGTGAATCGGACGGCTGGCAGGTTTCAAACCGCAGCTTTACTCACAAGTCGGAAATTGGCGCGACACTTTGGGGTCGAGGGCAGAGGCCACCGCCACCAGTAAATCCCTGTCGCCGATGCTGGAAACCTCTGCCCTCGGCCACCGCCACCACTACCCTGTAGCCTTTGAATCTGACTTGTGTGTAATCACTGACTTTTACCTTGGCCCACCTTGGCCCGCCCGGGGATTGTGGTGTATCGTATGATGGCAAACCAACAATAAATCCGGAGAGCAAGCGCATGAAACCATACCTACCCCATACCAGGGCCGCCTTGTCCGTGGCCATTCTCACCAGCGGCTTTGGCCTTGCCAGCCCCAGCTTCGGCCAGGGCTTCACCCTCGAGGAGGTGGTGGTCACCGCCCGCAAGCGGCAGGAGACCCTGCAGGATGTGCCGGTGGCGGTCACCAACTTCAACGCCGAGGAGCTGCAGGCCCTCAACCTCACCGATACCAGCGACCTCGCCAAGTTCACCCCCGGGGTGTTCATCGAGGCCAACTCCGGTGGTGGCGGCAACGGCACCGTGGCCAAAACCACCATCCGCGGCCAGCACCAGAGCGACATTCTCATCACCCTGGACCCCTCCGTGGGCTGGTATATCGACGATGTCTACCTCGCCCGCCCCATGGGCACGGTCAACAGCCTGTTCGATGCCGAGCGGGTGGAGATTCTCAAGGGCCCCCAGGGCACCCTCTACGGCCGCAACACCACCGGCGGCACCATCAAGGTGGTTACCACCAAGGCCGACCCCAGCGATGACCTGGCCGGTTACGTCACCGGCGGGCTGGGCAATTTCGGTCATGAAAAACTGGGGGCCGCGGTCAATATCCCCCTGGTTCCGGATGTGCTGGCGGTGCGCCTGACCGCCCTCACCGACGACATGACTGACGGCTACGGCAAGGTGCGCATTCACGACCCCTACACTCCGGGCTTCCCGGTTGTCGCCACCAGGGACGCCGGCGAGAAGGACGCGGACATGTACCGCATCGGCGTCACCTGGCTGGCCACCGACGACCTCACCATTCAGTCATTCTACGAACACAGCGAACTCTGGATGTCGCGGGTGACCCGCAATGTGTCGACCACGCCACCCTTCCTCGGCGACACCCCCGGGCCCGGCGGTTTTGTGCGCTCCAGCAGCGATTTCTTCACCAGCGCCCTCAACCTGCTGCCGGAGGCCTACGCCGAAACCCGGACCTTCAGCCTGTCCGCCGACTACGCCATCAGCGACGACCTGTCGTCCAAACTGGTGCTGGGCTGGCGGGACGTGGACAGCTGGTACAACACCGACATCGACGGCCTCTCCTCACCCATTACCAGTCAATTCCGCTTTCCCTTCACCCAGACCGGCGAGCAGGTGTCGGTGGAATGGCAGATCAACGGCACCGCCATGGACGGCGCTCTCGACTGGATGACCGGCGTCTACTGGTTCGAGGAGGACGGCGAGGATTTCTCCAGCTCCTTCGGCAACTCCCCCATTGCCGCCAACGCCTTCTGGCGCATCAGCCGGGGCGAGGCGGAGAACGCCAGCAAGTCGGTGTTCTTCAGCGGCACCCTGCACCTCACCGAGCGCCTGAACTTCACCGGTGGCCTGCGCTACACCAAGGACGACAAGCCCATCACGGTCCAGGCCCAGATCGTCGCCTTCCCGGGGGATATTCCCGGTGCCTGCCAGTTTGCCCTCGACGCCCCCAATATCGACCTCGCCAACTGTACCTGGAGCAACGGCAGCAAGTTCGAGTTCATTTCCTGGAACGCCGGCTTCGACTACGCGGTCAACGACGATGTCATGACCTATATAAAGGCGGCCAGCAGCAGCCGCTCCGGCGGCCAGAACCTGCGCGGCCTCAACGCCCTGACCACCCAACCCTTTGCCGAGGAGACCGCCACCGACGTGGAGCTCGGTGTCAAGGGCCAGTTCTTTGACAACGCCCTGCAAGTCAACGCCGCCTACTACCACACCTTTTACGAGGACATCCAGCAGTCCCAACTGCAGCAGGCCTTCGACCAGAACGGCGTACCCCTGGGGCTGGTGACCGCGGTGGTCAACACCGCCGAGGCGGACATCGACGGCGTCGAAGTGGAGTTGAAGTGGATCATCACCGAGCAGCTGATGCTGTCGGCAACCGCCGGCAAAATCGACTGGGATTTCGACGACAGCAATTCCTTCCTGCCCGCCACCCCGTCGGAGGAGTTCACCGCCAGGGTCAATTACATGATCCCGGCGGACTATGGTCAGTGGATTCTCGACCTCAACTACTCCTACCGCAGCGAGCTGGAGGCCAACCTGTCCTCCGGTCGTCCCGGCTTGCGGGCCTTCCCGGCAGCCACCATAGACTCCCTGTCCCTGTGGGGAGCCCGGGTGTCCGTCGACATCGAGTCCATGGGCCTGAATGTCGCCCTCTGGGGCCGCAATCTCACCGACGAGGAATACACCAACACCCCTCTCAACCTGTTCTTCCCACCCAGCCTGGCCCTCGCCAACGCGGCCATGGAAATGCCCAGAAGCTACGGGCTGGAGGCGACCTACAGGTTCTGATGGGGGCCACACCCAGGCCTTTCACCACCTGAGCACCCGCCCCGTTGCCCGCGCTGTACGCGGCAACGGGGTGGCATTCAGCCTTTCCTGCCGGCTGATCCCTCCCCCTCGTCAAACCAACGCCTGTCAACAGCCTGCCGAGTCAATACCGCTCCTTTTGTGGAATATCTCCCTCCCTCGCCCGTCAATGGGGTGTCTTTCACACAACACAGGAGGAGAGACCATGCTCAAGAGAACCACAGTGTTTACAGCCATTGCCCTCGCATCAACCCTGGCTCTGGGGGCGGATCCGTCAGCCAGCCAGGAAACGGCGGCATCCGCCGATGCACAGTCTTCTGTCGGGATTTCCGCCTCTCAGGGTGCCGTTTCCGGCTCTGTCCATAGCGATTCGACCGCCACCTTCAACACCCGGAATGTAGTCGCGATTGGTACCCATGGCGATTCCGCTGACCAAGGATCCGCCGGGGCTTCGTCATCCGCCAAGCAACAGGGCAGCGCCAATGGCAATGCCCGCATCAAGGGCTCCACCGGCCTGGCTATCAATGGCCGGGCACAGACCGCTGAAACTGCCGTCAGGCAGACCGGAGAAAGGACTGAAGCCCGTGTAGCGTCCAGCCTGGGCAGGGCGAAGGTCGCAACATCGACCGCAGTGGACAACGCCGTGGCAATCAGCAATGGTGCGGCCACCACGGGAGATGCCGCGGCCGAGGCCACCCTCGAAACCGCACTGGGGGCCGCCGCCGCTGTCGGTGCCGCGGCGGACCTTGCCGCCGGGGTTCAATCCGAGGTGCGCAACGCCGTGGCGGCCGATATCTCGTCGCAAGCCGGGGATGGCTTGACCTCAGTTATTGGTAGCAGTGTCGCCGCGGAGGTGCCCAGGGAGGTCGCCGCGGACATTTCCGGGCAGACAGGCTCCCATGCAGCGCAGCAAGTGGCGACGGAGGTTGCCAATGGGGTGTCATCCGCGGTGGCGGCAGACATCGCCACCAGCGTTGCCGACACCGTCGCTGACGAGGTCAAGGCCCAGGTGGCGGAAAACGTCACCACTGAAGTGGCATCGGAAGTCGCCAGCCAGGTACACCAGGAGCTCACCGCAGCGACGGAGGAGGCTGTGAACTCCCAGGTGAACGCGTCTATCGCCCAGGAGGTGTCCTCGGCGGTGCAGGCGGCAGCGGCGGAGAGCGTCACCGACTCGGTGCTGGAGAGCTCCGGGCTCGGTTTATAATGGCTGTGGTTCTGGCCGGCCCTGGTGCCGGCCAGTTGCCATGCACGGAGACTGAACAGATGAAAAAACCAGTATTGCTACCCCTGTCAGCCGCCATACTCCTGGCCCTGGGGGCTCAAGGGGTGAACGGGAAAACCTCGTTCGAAGCCGAGGCCGAGGCGGGCCTGGAGTACGACAGCACCCTCAGCGTGGAGGAGCTGGATCGCACCGTCGACCAGAGTGACACCGCCCGCCTGCTGCGGGGCAAGCTCAATGCACAGTGGGAAGCCACGGAAAATCTCACCCTGAAGGGTGGCTATTCCTACCTGGGCAGGAATTATCGGGACAACAGCGAGTTTGATCTCGCCATCCACCAGGGGTTTGGCGATCTCAGCTACGATTTCGACCTTGCCACCCTGGGTGCCAGCCACTACCTCGCCCACGCGGAGCTGGATGACCGGGACTTCCTTACCCTCAACCAGACCAGCGTCTACGCTTCAAGGCTGTTTGACCAACGGCTCTTTGTCCGGGTCGCCGCCAATGTCAGGGACAAGGCGTTCGAGGGCCGCCCGCAAAGAGACGCGGATAACGTCGGCGTCGAGGGGGATGTCTACCTGTTCTTCAACGGGGCAAAATCCTTTGTTTCCCTGGGCCTGAGCGCCGACGGCGAGGATGCCAAGGATCCTCAGTTCGACTACGACGGCATGGGTCTTAAAGCCAAGGCGCAGAACACCTTTACCATCCTCGGCAAGGACAGCAAGGTCGCCCTTTCCCATCGCTATGTCGACCGGGATTACGACCATGTAACGCCGGAAATCGGCGCCCTCCGCGACGATCGGCGACATACCACCCGCCTGGAATGGGAGGTGGCGATGATGCCCCACCTGGATATTGTCAGCGCCGTGGAATACGGCCACTATGACTCCAACCTGGACAGCGTCAACTACTCGGAATCCCTGGCATCGATTGCCCTGCGTCTAAAACTGTAACGGGTGGCCGCATTATTCCAATAGTCCAAAGCCATAGGTGTCGTCCCTGCCCGGCGCCCCCAGGTCGGCACTCTTCGCCGTCAGCGCCTTGGCTACAGCTGTGAGATCTCCGGCTTTTGAACAGGCCACATGGGCCGACACCACGGGGGCCGCCATGGAAGTGCCGGATGCCGACGTCACGGCGCCTCCCTCCCCGAGGGTGGTCACCCCCACCCCGAGAGCGGAAAAATCCACCTGGGGACCCCGATTGGCCCAGCGGTAGACTTGGCCACTGGCGTCCACCGCCGTAACACCTATTACACCTTCATAGGCCGCCGGGTACAGCGGCGGCGCCGCCGGGCCGTCGTTGCCCACCGCCGCCACCAGCCTGACCCCTTGCTTCACCAGGGCGCCGACCGCGGCTTCCACCAGCCGGTTGGGCGGACCGGCAAGGCTGAGATTGATTACCGACACCTCCTGTTGCACCAACCACTCCAAGGCTTCCAGGAGACTCATAGCCGTGGCGCCCTGGGAGCCATCCCGGCGCTGGTACATCACCGACGCCACCGCAAGCCTCCCGTTGGGAATTGCTCCTTTAATGCCATCTCCCTTTGCCACCAGGATCCCGGCCACCGCCGAGCCGTGATCCCTGGGGGGACGCATGGCACCCGGCAGAAAATCCCGCTGGCGGATGGCGGCATGGCGCAAAAATGGGTGGTCCGAGGCGACGGCGGTGTCCACCAGGCCAATGGCAGTGGCATCCTCGCAGACCGGGGATTTTCTCGGGCTCGCAGCGCCGTGCTCGCCAACCCCCGCCTGGGGCCGGTAACTGTAGATGTGGTTGCGCTCCAGGGACTGGGCGTCGGGCAGCAATTGCTCCAGGGCCCGTTGGGAATCCAGATGTTCCGCCACCCGGAATCTCACCAGGGTCATGCCGAGCCCGGGGTAGTCGCGGGTTTCCAGAATTTGCACCCCGGCGCGGCGCAGCAGATTCAACTGATCGGCGCCAGCCATTGTCAGCCACTCACCCTGGACAGCGCGCCAGTTGTTCTCCACATCCACCTCATAGAACAGGGTTTCGCCGGCGTCGGACACCACTGGCGTGGGTTGTGAAAGGGCTCCCACTACAGGAAGGCTGTCGTCAAGCACGTCGTCCAGGGCTGTCAACGGCTCATCCACGGCAAGGGGAAGCCCGGTCAATGCCCCCGCCACGGCATTGTCCACTGTGGCAGCCACGGCACCGGCGGTGGCGCTCTCGACAGTGGCAGTTACCGCCTGCTGAACACCTGTCGCCACCGCCCCCGCGGCGATGCTGGCGGCGGCCTCATCCGCCGAGGCAGCCGCGGCAGCGGCGACGGCTTCCGCCACCCCACTGCTGACGTTTTCGGCTATTTGTGCGGACACCGCCTCGCCGACGGCGTTGTCGACGCTTCCCTGCACCGTCTCCTGCACCTGGGTGTCGACCGCCTCGGAGATCCGTTGCGCCACTGTCTGCTCCACCGCTTGGTCCAGGGTGTCGGTCACCGACTCCTCGATGGCATTTTCCACCCCGGATTGCACCTGCTGGCTGACGCCATCCTCCACCGCGCCTTCCAGGTTCTGCTCGACGCTTGTCTCGATACTCCGACTCAGCTGCTCACCAATCAGACCCTGGCCCGCCAGTCCCGCGGAAATAAGCAATAATGTCAGTGGTAAAAGTAATTTCATAAAGCTTCGTTAAGCCGTTCTTGCTCGGTTATTGACGTTTGAGGACATAGAAAATTCATTTCGGGAGGGAATAAAATCCGCCACCGGACGTCAACGAGGACAAGACCGCAAGAAATCCGCCCATGAAAGAACAACTCACCACCTTGATTCCGGCCATTCGCCGGTTCGCCTATTCACTTACCGGTTCCCGGGACGACGCCGACGACCTGCTCCAGAACACCCTGATGCGGGTTCTCGACCGGGATGTGCCCGAGGACGTCGAGTTACTCAAATGGTGCTTCCGGGTCTGCCGCAACCTGTGGATCGACGACTATCGCGCCCGCCGGACCCGCCTGCGGGCTGCCAATGATCCCCAGCTGTGGGGCGATCAAGTTGTCGATGGCGCCAGCGCCATCCACGACAGCATTCGCCTTGAAGAGGTCAATGCCGCCCTGGCGCGGTTGCCCCACCAACAGCGGGCCATCATCTCCCTGGTGGCCCTGGAGGGGTTGTCCTACAAGGATGTGGCCAGCACCCTGGAGATACCCCTGGGCACAGTGATGAGCCGCCTGTCGCGGGCCCGGGCATCACTTCAGCAGCAACTCAAACTCGGCAGAAGACGGAATCTGGCATGAGATTTTCAGACCTACAGTTATCGGCCTTTCTCGACAGCGAGCTACCCGCCGCCGAAATGGAGGCCATCCGGGAGGCCCTTATCGACGACCAGGCACTGGCGGATCGCCTCGCCGAACTGGCCGCGGTGGATACCCTTATTGCCAACACCTACAACGCCATCAATGACCAGCCCTTGCCGCAATCTGTCACCACCCTGCTCACCCCCCCCGAGGGCCCCGGCGGCAAAGTGATTGCACTGGCTCTGTTCGGGCGGGCGGGGCGCGTCCTCAGGCACCATGCCGGCCTGGCGGCCGCCGTTATCCTTGGCGTCGGCATTGGCCTGGGCGCTCTGTTGCCTTTGCCCGAAAAGGAGACGTCCTGGCACCGGGTATCAGCCGTCCTCGACAGCACCCCCAGCAGGGAAACACACTCCCTGGGCGGCGGCACGTCGTTGACGCCAACCCTGACGTTTCGCGATCGCACCGGCACCTACTGCCGCCTCTATGAGGTGGTCGCGGATGGCGGGCGCCGGGAACAGCTCGCCTGCCGGCGGGAGCGCGGCTGGCAGCTGGCGGCGACTATTTATCTCCCCGAGGGCGCCGGCGGCAACCTCTACCGTCCAGCTGCCGGCGGCTCCGCCCTGGATCCTCTGATCGACAAAACCATTGCCGACGGCCCCTATGACCGCCGCCAGGAGCTTTCCTTGATCGCTGACAAATGGCAACCCTGAGCCCGCAGGCGCCCCTCGGCACCTGAAATCAACGGGGAGCGGCCCATGCCATTGATTTGCAACACCCCGGGGGGTCCGTCGCTGGGGCGACCAGGTTACTCCGCCAACTTGGGCGTCGCCTTGTCCAGCTGCCCCTTGGCGGGCTTGGCGCCAGGCTTGGGATTGAGCAGCTCGCGGCGGACTTTGTCGACGGTCCACACTGGCTCTGCCAGGGGGTCGTCGGGTGCCACGATACCGCCGGGGCAGAGGGCCGGGCCGACAATATCCAAGCCCGCGGAGCTGCCGGAATAACTGTGGGACGTGCCGTTGGCACAGATGATCGCCCAGTTCTGGCCGCCCAGATGCATTGCACTCCAGGCCCAGGCACCGTTGGCGCTGAGCAGGAGGGATGACGCCAGGAGAAGCTTTTTCATGGTTTGAATCCTCTGTTAGCGGTGGGTGATCGGGGGTGGTGGGCCTGGCAACCGGCAGCGCGGCATCGGCCGTCTGCCAAAGGAGGCAGAACCATCCCCGAGTTGCAAGCCTAGGTCACCAGGCACCCAGGGGCAAACACCCGACCCCCAGAACCGGGAACCCCGTCACAACACCGGGACAAACCGCTGCCCCGGGGGACCGGCGCAATTATTCACAAGTGGGAAATTAGGGCGACGCTTTGGGGTCGAGAGCAGAGGTTTCCAGCGGCGTCGGCGACAGGGATGTATGGTGCCGGTGCTGGAAACCTCTGCCCTCGGCCACCGCCGCCCTGTAGCCTTTGAATCTGACTTATTTGTAACTCGGCAATCCGGCGGATGCCCTTGCCCTCTTCTGGCTTGCGCGTCTCCGAAATACTGGCGGATAAAAGGGGCTGGCGGGGTGGCGTTGAGCCCCGTCAGTCCCCCCTGGGCCTGGGGGCTACCGGGGGAAAGGGAAACTGGGCGACATTGCCGCCCTTGGCGTCGGTGATCTTGCAGGTGCCCTCCTTGTCCACCTCGTCGATGCGAATCACCGAGTGCATGGGGATAAAACTGCGCTTGATGGTGGCAAACTCATTTTTCAGCTTTTCTTCGGCGGGGTCGACGATCATTTGGGTGCGCTCGCCGAACACGAACTCTTCGATCTCCAGAAAGCCCCACAGGTCGCTCTGGTAGACCTGGCGGGCGTAGAGTTCGTAGACCTGTCCCTGGTTGAAGAAGATGACCTTGTAAACGGGTTGTTTTGCCATGTCTACCTGTGGTTGGGTGGTCGCTGGAAAAAAGGGCCGGAAGCATAACACAGTTGGCTACGCCGCCCTATATGCGATCGGGGACACCAATTTTCAATACTGGTATTGTCCGCCACCGCCGCTATAATGCCCATCCCTGTTTTTGCACAAATTATGAGCACTTCATGTCCGACAAACCGGTGAAGAAACTCCATATCGTCACCCATGGCTGCCAGATGAACGAGTACGATTCGGCGCGGATGCGGGACCTGCTGGGGGAGAGCCACCAGATGATCCCCACCGACGACCCCGCCGAGGCCGACGTCATCCTGCTCAACACCTGCTCCATCCGGGAGAAGGCCCAGGAAAAGGTGTTTCACCAACTGGGTCGGTGGAAGCCCCTGAAAGCGAAAAACCCCGGGCTGATCATCGGCGTCGGCGGCTGTGTCGCCAGCCAGGAGGGGGACGCCATCGCCCGGCGGGCGCCCCATGTGGACCTGGTGTTCGGCCCCCAGACCCTGCACCGACTGCCGGAGATGCTGCGGGAGCGCCGCCAGGGGGACGGCACCACGGTGGTGGACATCAGTTTCCCCGAGATCGAAAAGTTTGACCACCTGCCGCAACCGGAGGCGGACGGGGTGTCCGCCTTTATTTCCATCATGGAGGGCTGCTCCAAGTACTGCACTTTCTGCGTGGTGCCCTACACCAGGGGGGAGGAAGTCAGCCGCCCGGTGACCGACGTGCTGGGGGAAATTGCCCACCTCGCGGATCAGGGCGTGCGGGAGGTCAATCTGCTGGGGCAGAACGTCAACGCCTATCGCGGCGCCATGCCGGACGGGCGGATCTGCGACTTTGCCGAGCTGATCCCCTATGTGGCCGCCATCGAGGGCATCGACCGCATCCGCTACACCACCTCCCACCCGGTGGAATTCAGCGACGCCCTGATCGAGGTCTACGGCCGGGTACCTGAGCTGGTCAGCCACCTCCACCTGCCGGTGCAGAGTGGCTCCGACCGGATTCTCGCCGCCATGAAGCGCGGCCACACCGCACTTGAGTACAAATCCAAGATCCGCCGTTTGCGCAAGATTCGACCCGATATCAGCATTTCCTCCGACTTCATCATTGGCTTTCCGGGGGAAAGCGAGCAGGATTTTGCCGCCACCATGAAACTAATCGAGGACATCGGCTTCGACACCTCCTTCAGCTTTATCTACAGCCCGCGGCCCGGCACCCCCGCCGCCGAGCTGCCGGACGAGACCCCGGAAGAGGTCAAGAAGCAGCGCCTGCACATCCTCCAGCAGCGCATCGAGCAACATGCCCTGCACATCAGCAGAACCATGGTGGGCAGGGTCGAGCGGCTGCTGGTGAGCGGCATCTCGAAGAAGGACCCGGGCCAGCTCCAGGGCCGCACCGAAAACAACCGGGTGGTGAATTTCTCCTGTGGCGACCAGGATCTGATTGGCCGCTTCGCGGATGTGGAGATCACCGAGGCCCTGCCCCACTCCCTGCGGGGCAGTCTTGTTGCCGCCATCTAGCGGGAGTGGGCGCCCCACAGCCGGGCGACCAACGGTGGCTTTTGGCCACAAAACCCCCATTGGGCTATTTCCAGCACCAGCCAAAATGGCTATGCTTGGCCAAAGTCCATCGCCGCGAGGAGCGGCCAACGCCCAATTTGAACACTAGCTCCAGCACCCTGACCATCACGCTCGAACCCAACGACGCCCGCCGCCTGGCTTCCCTGTGCGGCCAATTCGACGAACACCTGCGCCAGATCGAGCAGCGGCTGCATATCCAGATCCACAACCGGGGCAATGTGTTCGCCATCTCCGGCGGCAAGTCCGACGCCCAGACCGCGGGCAACCTGTTGGTCAACCTCTACGAAGAAGCCACCCGGGGGGACGATCTCACCCCGGACACCGTTCATCTCTTTCTGCAACAATCCGACCTGGAGCTACGCATGCAACAACCCGCGCCCGAGACCGGCGGCAATGGCAAGGGCACCGTGGAGAGCTTCACCGTTGTCCGCACCAAGAAGGGCAACATCCGCCCCCGGGGCCTGAACCAGCAGCGCTATGTGCGCGCCATTCAGACCCACGACATCAATTTTGGCGTCGGCCCGGCGGGCACCGGCAAGACCTATCTGGCGGTGGCCTGTGCGGTGGAATCCCTGCTCCGGGACGAGGTGGAGCGCATCCTGCTGGTGCGCCCGGCGGTGGAGGCGGGCGAGAAACTGGGCTTCCTCCCCGGCGATCTGTCCCAGAAGGTGGACCCCTATTTGCGCCCCCTCTACGACGCCCTCTACGAAATGCTCGGGGTGGAAACCGTGGGCAAGCTGATCGAGCGGGGGGTGATCGAAATCGCTCCCCTGGCCTATATGCGCGGCCGCACCCTCAACAATTCCTACATCATTCTCGATGAAAGCCAGAACACCACCCGGGAACAGATGAAAATGTTCCTCACCCGCATCGGCTTTGGCTCCACCGCGGTGATCACCGGCGACATGTCCCAGATCGACCTGCCCAGGGGCACCCAATCCGGCCTCCGCCACGCCACCGAGGTGCTCAAGGAGGTGGCGGACATCAGCTTTGTGTTCTTCGACTCCCGGGATGTGGTGCGCCACCCCCTGGTACAGCAAATTGTCGACGCCTATGAGCGCTTTGAAAATGATAGCCCCCAACAATAACCGACCATGACCATTGTCATCGACATCGAGAATGCCTCGGGCAGCGACGAGGTCCCCGACCCGTCGGCCATGCGCCGCTGGATTGCCGCAGCCCTCGCCAGCCAAGCCAGGGATACCGCCGAACTGGGGGTGCGCATCGTCGATGAAGAGGAAATCACCGCCCTCAACGACCAGTATCGCGGCAAGGCCTACGCCACCAATGTGCTGTCCTTTCCCGCCGAGATCCCGGATTTTGTCCCTATCCCCCTGCTGGGGGATATCGTCATCTGCGCCCCGGTAGTGGCCAGCGAAGCCCGCGACCAGGGCCTTTCGCCCACCGCCCACTGGGCCCATATGCTGGTTCACGGCACCCTGCACCTGTTGGGCCACGATCACCTGGAAGACGCCGAAGCCGAGGCCATGGAAGCCCTTGAAACCGCCATTATCACCACCCTCGGGTTTCCTCCGCCCTACGCGGGGGACGACCCGGACACCATCAGAGACACCAGACAATGACGGACGATGACCAACAGGGCCAGGAAAAATCCTGGCTCGAACGCCTCGCCCAGGCATTTTCCTTCGAACCCAAAACCCAGGACGACGTCGCCGAGATGCTGCGTGCGGCCCACGCCAACCAGATCATCGACAGTGAAGCCCTGGGCATCATGGAAGGCGCGCTCCACGTTTCCGATCAACAGGTGCGGGAGATCATGGTGCCGCGCTCCCAGATGGTGGTGATTTCCATGGCCGCCCCGGTGGAGGACATCCTCAAGATCGCCATCGAGTCCAACCACTCCCGGTTTCCGGTGATCGGCGACTCCATGGACGATGTGCGGGGCATTCTGCTGGCCAAGGACCTGCTTCAGATTGCCCTCGACGGCAAGGACAGCTTCGCCATTCACCATATCCTGCGGGCGGCCACCATCATTCCCGAGAGCAAGCGCCTCAACGTCCTGCTGCGGGAGTTCCGCGAGCAGCGCTACCACATGGCGGTGGTGGTGGACGAGTACGGCGGGGTTTCCGGCCTGGTGACCATCGAGGACGTGCTGGAGGAGATCGTCGGCGATATCGAGGACGAAACCGACGAGTCCGAGCACGGCTTCATCGTCAAACAGGACGATGGCAGCTTTCAGGTGGCGGCCCTCACCCCCATCGAGCTGTTCAACGAGACCTTTGGCACCGGCTTCAGCGAAGAGGAATTCGACACCATCGGCGGCATTCTCCTCCAGCGTTTTGGCCACTTTCCCAAGATCGGTGAGGCCATCGCCCTGGACAGTTTCTCGTTTACCGTGATCGACGGCGACAACCGGCAGATCCGCCAACTGGAAGTCACCCTTATCAGCTGACAATCCTGTACCCTTGGCTCCCGACCGGCAGGGAGGCGACCCCTGCCCCGCAAGCTCCTTACGGCGGCCCCCGCAAGCCAGAGACCCCATGCCCAAATCCCAGCTGTTATTGAACCTCGCCGCCCTGGTCAGCGGCGCCCTGCTGTCCCTGGGGCTGGCCCCCTTCGGCCTGTGGCCCCTGGCGATCCTGTCCTGCGCCCTGTTCAGCTCGCTGCTGGCCGAGCTGGGACCGCGGCAGGCCTGGTGGCGGAGTTTTTACTACGGCCTCGGCCTGTTTGGCGCCGGGGTGTCCTGGGTGTACATCAGCATCCACACCCATGGCGGCGAGTCGGTGGCCATCTCCCTGCTGCTGACCGGCCTCTTCGTGCTTGTGTTGACCCTGGCGTTTGCCCTGCCCTTCAGCCTCTACGGCCGCCTCCCCAGCGGCCACAGCGGCGTGCGCCTGCTGGCCTTTCCCGCCCTCTGGGTGCTGGTGGAATGGCTGCGGGGCTGGCTGTTCACCGGCTTTCCCTGGCTGTACCTGGGCAACAGCTTCACCGACACCTGGCTGGCGGGCTGGGCGCCCATCGGCGGCGTGCTGCTGCTGAGCCTGGTGGGGGCACTCTCCGGCGCCGTGCTGGCGGAGCTGGGCCGGCGTCGCCGCGAGACCCGCCCGTGGCTGGCGGCCGCGGCGGCGACGGCACTCCTGTGGCTGGGGGGCGCGGCCCTGACCCAGGTGTCCTGGACCACCGCCACCGGGCAGCCCCTCACCCTGGCCATGGTGCAACCGGCGCTCACCCCCAGCCAGAAGTGGAACGACCAGATCCTCACCGACATCCTGGTGCAGCTGAGTGACCAGAGCGAGGCCCACTGGGGCCGGGATCTGTTGATCTGGCCGGAATCCGCGATCCCCAACACCAGGGAGCGGGTGGCTCCCTTTGTGGACTACGCCGACTCCCGGGCCCGGGAGTCCGGCACCACCTTGATCACCGGGATCCCCATCAAGGAGAACGGCCGCTACTACAACGGGGTGATCCTCCTCGGCGCCGGCGAGGGCAGCTACCGCAAGCGCCACCTGGTGCCCTTTGGCGAGTACCTGCCCCTGGACAGCCTGCTGCGGGGCATCATCGGCTTTTTCGACCGCCCCATGTCCTCCTTCAGCGCCGGCGGCGATCACCAACCCCTGCTGCTGGCCAAGGGCATCGCCATCGCCACCGCCATCTGCTACGAAATCGTGTTCCAGGATCTGGTGTCCGCCACCGCCAGGGATGCCGACCTGATCCTCACCATCAGCAACGACGTCTGGTTCGGTGACTCCATCGCCCCCCACCAGCACCTGCAGATGGCCCGCCTGCGGGCCATTGAGAACGCCAAGCCGGTGGTGCGCGGCACCAACGACGGCATCACCGCGGTGATCGATGCCCGCGGCCAGGTCACCGCCCGCCTGCCCCAATTTGTGCCCGCCACCCTGACCGCAGAGGTCACCCCCCACAGCGGCAGCACCCCGTTCAACCGGTGGGGATCCTGGCCGGTGGTGCTTCTTTGTGGCGGCTTGGTTGCCACAGCTCTTGGAGTTTCACGTCTCAGGTTGCAGGTTTCACGCAGCGCTCCTTGAGAGTCGCCGGCGCGAACTCCTCACATCCGCGCCACTCCCGCGTGCAACGTGCAACGTG
>Ga0079224_100002092_pt1 | contig 23914 bp, 19 predicted proteins | sample Stecom2015_FD_80414 | JGI IMG/M metagenome (GOLD analysis project Ga0079224, IMG submission 80414) | Agricultural soil microbial communities from Utah to study Nitrogen management - Steer compost 2015 | ecosystem: Environmental > Terrestrial > Soil > Agricultural land | place: USA: Utah... | reverse complement strand
CAGGCGAAGGTTCTGTTTCACCTGCGGTATATTCCTGTACAGTCCGGTCAGGCAGGATGTGATCATACCCAGCCCTGCGATAATATGCAGCCCATGGAAACCCGAAATCACATAAATGTAGGATCCGGATACATGGCCCGCGAAATACATATTCATTTCAATCAGCCTTACCCAACCCCCAAGCTGACAGGCAAGAAAGGCAATCCCCAGGGCCATCGTACACCACAAGGCAAGCTTTGTCTTTTCAAACTGCAGGCGTTTGGCCGAAACCCGTGCCCAATGCATCGTGGCGCTGCTAACAACGATCAGTATGGTAGATACCATAAAGATCTGGGGCAAACTGAAGGTAATCCACTCCCCTTTGTCCACCAGGCTGACCCGGCTCACAATGTAACCGCTTGTCCAGCCCCCAAACAACATAATCGAACTAGCTATAAACAACCACACAATGAACTTAAGTGGTCGAACGTTTATAAGCGGTTCCTTCTTCATAGCGATCATCATACTACACCAATTTATCAATCATCAATACCAGTTGAATTACAGGCAGATAAACAAAAGACCCAAACATCAACTGCCTTGCATGGCTGCTTTCACAGGAACGGACCAGCCGGATGGCCTGTGCCAGCAGCATGAGACTCATGGCCAGTGTCACCACATACGAGGCGATCCCGCCCAATCCGTAATAGATGGGCAAAAGGCTCACCGGCACCAGCATGATGGTGGAAACCAAAATAAACAGCGCGCTGTTGCGGTTTCTTCCAGATCGAAGCGGTAATAAATGATAGCCGGCCTTTGCATAGTCCGAATGGGCCACCCAGGCAATCGCCCAGAAATGGGGAAATTGCCAGATGAACTGAACCGCAAACAACAGTCCCGGCAACAAGCCGTACGAACCGGTTGCGGCAACCCATCCCAGCAGCGGGGGCATGGCGCCGGGGATTGCTCCCACGTAAACCGCAATCGGACCTTTCCGTTTCAGCGGGGTATATACAAAGGAATACAACACCAGCGAGGCCGCACCAAAGTAGGCGGTCAGCGGGGTGGTAAAGAAACCCAGGATCAGCACGCCGCTGATGCCCATAATTATACAGAGGGAGATCACCTCCAGGGAAGACATTCTCCCGGTCGGTAACGGCCGGTTATGGGTCCGCTTCATCAACCCGTCCGCGTGCTTCTCAATCACCTGATTGAAGCCGTTGGCGGAACCGGTGACCAGGAAACCGCCGATGACCAGCATCAGCAGTCTGGACCAGTCAATGGCCCCCGCCGTGCTGGCAAGCAGAAAGGCGATCACAGCGGAAAAAACCACCAGCATGGACAACCGGAGCTTGACCAACTGAGCGATGTCAGCTAATTTCCGGCTGAGGGCTACCGGTAATCTTTCCTCGTATCTCTCTTCAACTATCACGATCTGTACTACTTATCTTTTTATTGAAAATCCCGTAAACAAAGTAAAAATGCAGCCCCACGATCACACAGGATACCAGAAGATGCACCGGTTGCATGGCGGGATACAGACTGTATCTTGACAGAATCACTCCCGACAGGATCTGCAACAGAATCAGCAGGAAAGCGCCCATGAAAATTTGTCTAAGCCTGCTCTCCCGTTCGAATGTCCGCCGTACCAGGAGTGTCCCCCAGAATCCCACCGCCAACACCGCAATAGCCAAATCGCGATGGATGTTCATCACTGCCCCTGTCCGTGCAACCCAGCTGTCCCTGAACTCGTACCCGTATGCCTCCGCAATGCGGTCGATCATTTCCCGGACCTGGGTTCCCAGTACAATCTGCAACAGAGTGATCACCATTAGCACCAAGGTAACGATCCGGATTGCTTTCAATGTCTTTTCAGATCTTATTTTCAGCGCCTCCCTTCTGCCCCGGACCAGCAGCCGCGCGTAGATCAACAGCAACACAATCGCCAGGGCGAGCAACATATGGATCGTGATCAGCCCCGGAAAAAGGTTCGTAGATACTACGATCGAACCCAGCCATCCCTGAAAACAAACCAACAGAAAGGTAAACAGGCAGAGCCAGGTTACCCGACGGTGGGTTCTGAAAAGCCGGATAGAAAAAATCAGGGTAAGAAAAATGAATATTCCAATCAATACCCCAACCACCCGGTTCAAATACTCAATCCATGCCTTCACCGGATTGAAATAGATGTCTTCGCCCGCCGCCGTGTGTTCCGTTGAAAGCTCGTCGTGGGGAATGCCCAGCTTGTCCAGCATGGCGTAAAACCGTTGATTTTTCGCCAGGCGCTTCTGCGTCAACTGCTGCGCGTAATCTGCCGGCAATTCACTTTCGCTTGCCGGGGGCACCCAACTGCCGAAACACTGCGGCCAATCGGGGCAGCCCATCCCTGAACCGGTACTTCTGACAATTCCCCCAACCAATATCAAGACATATACCGCGATGATCGTAGCCAGGCTCCATACCAGAAATCGCTTTTCAGGTTTTGAATACATTACAGCAAGGCACAAGGTACGTTAACCTGCCTTAATCCTTGGCGGGTGTGCGTTCCTCTTTATTCCCTTTATAAAACTCGTGTGTAAATCCTTCCGCATCGCCATGGAACCCGAAATCATACGGCACGTTTGAACTGATGGTTTCGGAGTACGGTACGGTCTGCGGTATAAAATCATCTTCCGCTCCAGGCTTGCTGTAGTCGTAGGGCCAGCGATGCACGTGCGGAATATCGCCCGGCCAGTTCCCGTGGAGACGCTCTACCGGAGTAGTCCATTCCAGGGTATTCGACTTCCATGGATTCTGCGTGGCACGTTCGCCCCAGAAAATGCTCCGGAAGAAATTATAAATAAAGATCAGCTGCGCGGCGCCGCCGACAATGGCAGCGATCGTGATCAGTTTGTTCACTTCAATCCACTCTTCAAACATGCCGAACGCGGTAAACTCGTAGTAGCGGCGGGGCACCCCGTCGAGTCCCAGAAAGTGCATCGGGAAGAACACCAGGTAAGCGGCTACGAATGTCAGCCAGAAGTGCAGGTATCCCGAGCGCTTGCTCATCAAGCGTCCGTACATTTTGGGGAACCAATGGTAAATTCCGGCGAACATACCGAAGACCGCAGCGCTACCCATCACCAGGTGGAAGTGTGCAATTACAAAATAGGTGTCGTGAAGGTTGATATCTAGGGCCGCGTTCCCAACCCAGATTCCGGTGAGGCCTCCTGAAATAAAGAAGGACACCATTCCGATCGCAAACAGCATCTGCGGAGTGAAATTAATATTCCCCCGCCATAAGGTCGCGATGTAGTTAAACGCCTTCACGGCCGATGGCACCGCGATGATCAGCGTGGTGATCATAAATACACCGCCCAGGAAAGGATTCATCCCGGATACAAACATGTGGTGCGCCCACACGATGAAGGACAATCCAGCAATGGCCATCATGGACATGATCATGACGCGGTAGCCGAAAATCGGTTTTCTTGCATTGACCGAAAGCACCTCGGAAACGATTCCGAATGTGGGCATGATCACAATATATACCTCCGGGTGTCCCAGGAACCAGAACAAGTGCTGGTACAGAATGGGACTTCCGCCGGTATTCGGGAGGGCCTGTCCGCCAATAAAAATATCCGAAAGGTAAAAACTGGTTCCGAAGCTGCGGTCAAAAATGAGAAGCACCACGGCAGAAACCAATACCGGGAACGAAAGCAGGCCCAATACAGCCGTCAGGAACAAGGCCCAGGTGGTAAGGGGCATCTTGGTCATGGTCATCCCCTGGGTACGCATGTTTAACACCGTACTGATGTAATTGATCCCGCCCAGTACCTGTGAAATGATAAACAGAAAGATACTGATCAGCCAGAAGGTCATCCCCAGTCCCGAACCGGGGATAGCCTGGGGAAGGGCGCTCAGTGGCGGATAAACCGTCCATCCCGAAGACGCCGGACCTGCTTCAATGAAGAAAGACCCCAGCATGACCAAGCATGCTACAAAGAAGAACCAGAACGAAAGCATGTTCATAAACGGGGATGCCATATCCCGCGCGCCGATCTGCAGGGGTATCAATAGGTTCGCGAAGGTACCGCTCAGCCCGGCTGTCAGCAGGAAGAACACCATGATGGTCCCGTGAATGGTCACCAGCGCAAGGTAAAAGCTGGGGCTGATACGCCCGCCTTCAGCGAACCGTCCAAGCAGCGCTTCCAGGAAAGGGAATGTCTGATCGGGGTAAGCTAACTGAATGCGGAAAAGCAGTGACAGTCCCATCCCGATAATCCCCATCACCATCCCTGTGATCAGGAACTGCTTTGCAATCATTTTATGATCCTGGCTGAACACATATTTAGTCAGGAAAGTTTCCTTATGATGATGCCCATCCGGTGTATGCGCTAAATTGTCGTGCAATCCGGTGGGTTCATGTGTCGCAATTGTTGCCATGTCTTAAGCCTCTACTACTTTTATTAATAATTCAACGCCAATGATTTGTTTTCCGGTGAAATCCCCACTTCGCCGGACTGTGCACTTTGCAGCTGCTCTTTCATATCGTCGCTGTACACCGGCTGCTGCTCCCGCAGCCATTGCTGGTAATCCGGTTCGGAAAGGATCCGCACCTTGATGGCCATGTTATAATGAGCCGTTCCGCAAATCTTGTTGCAGTACAGTAAATGTTCAAATTCAGGATTTCCAGTTTTCGCCCGCATCTCATCGGTAGTCATGGTCGGCGTGAAATAAAAGAAGGTGGGCATCCCGGGCACGGTGTTCATCTGCACCCGGAGCGTGGGAATATAAGCACTGTGGATTACATCCAGCGATCCGAGAATCAACTTTACCGGCTTTCCTACGGGAAGGACTATTTCGGTGGGCATCAAATCATCGTGGGAGGTTTGGGTAGTAAAATCAACACCCAGTGTATTCGCCGAGGTAATCAGCTTGTAGTCCCGGGGGCCAAGCTCGCCGTCGCTGCCCGGATACCGCACCAGCCAGTTGAACTGTCGTCCAACCACTTCCACTACGATCGGGTCTTCGGCCTGCTTGGCCGGATTGGTCATCCTGTTCCAGTTCACGTATCCGAAGACCACCAAGAGCGTCAGGACCACCGCCGGAACACTGGTCCAGATAATCTCCAGGCGATCATTATGGGGATAGAAAAACGCCTTGCTGCCTTTTTTCTTGCGGTACTTGAACGCGAAGCCCAGCAGCAGAATATGGGTGACCACGAAAACGAACATGGTAATGATGAGGGTTGCCGTAAACATGGCATCCCAATTCTTTCCGTGTTCTGAAGGCGCCGCCGGAAGGGTAAGCGCCCCGTGCACCTTCACTTCCCAGAATGTGAAATACAAGCCCACCACCAACATAATCAGAAATAGGCTTGCGTTGATCGCGTTCCAGGGGATCCTTTTCTTTGTTCCTGCAGCTTCCGTACTGAGTTCATATACCTGCAGAACCCGGCCCAGTATAACCAGTCCCTGACCAATCAACACGATTATCACGGTCCAGAACAGAACCGTCAACCAAACTCCTCCACCTTCCGACACGGTATCGCCGAATTCACCGGGTTGTACCGCCAGCAGGTTACTACTGAACAAAACCAGCGTCAGAGCTAACAGAGAACATAATTTATTTCGCAGCGACATCTCGAAGATTTAAACTTTTTATATATGATGATGTAAACTCTCTTCCATGTAGGGATGGTTCTTCGCATACAGCGGAGCCTTGCTCAGGGCCGTCAGGGCCATGAACGTAAACAGTCCCGCATAGCCAAGGAAGGTACCCAGTTCCAGGTAACCAAATTTGCGGCCGGTGCCCATCATTCCGGGCATTACCATCATATAGAGGTCGAACCAGTGAGCCACAATTACCAAAAGACAGACGTATTTAACAGTTTTCAGCTTCCGCTTCGAATCACGCGTCATGAAGAGCATGAAGGGAGCGAAAAAGTTCAACACAAAACTGAACCAGAACCAAAACTTATAGGTTTCGGTCCAACGCTTGTAAAACCAGGTAACCTCTTCCGGGATATTCGCGTACCATATCAGCAACATCTGGGCAACAAAGATATACGCCCAGAAGATACTGAAAGCAAACACAAACTTTCCGATATCGTGAATGTGGTTTTCGTTAACAGCGGTGAAGTAGCCTTTCTCCTTCAGCGAGGTAACCACCAGGCCAATGGCGGCCAGGCCGCTTACCCAGAGGGCAGCCAGGTTATACCACCCGAACATGGTACTGAACCAATGGGGTTCCAGCGACATGATCACGTCAAATGCGAACAGCAGAAAGGTGAAGTTGAAGATGGCACAGAATATGGCCGAATACACGATTCCCTTTTTAAAATACCGGAGTCCGCCTTCAAAGTCCTCCTTCAAGGAAAACTGCCGCAATTTCCATGCAAAAAAGCCCCAGATTGCCATGAAACCGACTACCCGAAGCATGAACAGCGGAACGTTCATGTAACTGGTTTTTCCCGCGATCAGCGGGTCGTATGACGGACTCTCCGGATTGGACAGCGCCGGGTCGGCCCAGTGATGGTAAAGCTGGTGCGTACCCAGGCCCACGGCAAGCACAACCGTCAGCAAGATGGCCGCCAGGGGAACCACAGACATAAATGCTTGCGGAACCCGGAGTATATTGGTACCCCAGCCAGCCTGAGCCACGTACTGAATGGCGCAATACATCACACCGGCAAAGGCGATCAGCACCATGTAATAATTGTTGAGCAACAGGTTCGCCCAGGTACGTTCGGTATCACCGGTCAAAAAGCCTACGGCGACACAGATCACGCCTACAGCAATCAGAGCCAGGCTGATCGTCCTGGTTTTGCCTGAAAACTCATATTGTTCGTTCTGTAACTGCATTCTGAAATCCGTTTACCAAGTATTATAATTCCTGTAATTCCTGTACATACAATGTGATCTTCCATCTTTCCTCCGGAGTAACCAGGGAAGCATGCGGACCCATGACGTTGTAGCCATAGGTGATCGTGTGATAGATCATGCCCGGGGTATACTCGGTAATCGGTCCCCCCGTCCGGGCACGAAGACCGGTTGCATCGTTGAACTTCGGCGGAGGCGCAGGGTAATTGCCGTTGACGACCACCCCGCCGTCACCCTGTCCGGTTTCCCCGTGACAATGAGAGCAATAAGCCAGATACAGGGCGCGGCCCTCGGCCAGGGCGCCTTTTTCTCCGGCCAGCGGGTTGGTTGTAAATGCCTGGCCGGCAGCTGTAAAGCTCGAATCGTGCGCGTTGAACGGAAAGTAAAACTGATCCTTCGCCCGAACGGTTCCTTCTGGAGGCAGCTGCGCCGTTCTGCCGTCGGCAAAGACGGGGTTTGGCTGATCCGGATTATAAGCAATCGGCTCATACATCTGCGGAGCGAACTCCCATCCGGGTTTCCGCTTGACTTTCGAACAAGATACAAGTATCAGGGCCGCGACAAATGCACTTATAAATAATATTCCGGCTCGTCTCATTTTAATATCTTCAAATTTTTCACCGATCAAATTTTTCTAGTTTCAATTGCATGCTGCCGGTCTCCCGTCAGTACGCAGCTTCTTTCTGCTTTACTTCCACCGCACCGGAATCCCGAAGCAATGCATTGACCGCTTCCTGATCATCCGAGGCGGTCAGCGGAACCGCCAGTACGAAGCGATCGTCCGTTGCCCGCTCATCCATGATCCGCGGGGTGGTCCCGGGAATATTGCGATTCACAATGAAAAAGGTGAGCCCCATGCCGTAGGAAGCAAACAATACCGTCATTTCAAAGCAAATGGGAATAAAACTGATCACCGGGAAATTCGGCTTGCCGCCGATGTCCATGGGCCAGTCGTAGGTGATCATGTACCACATCATAAGGAACGCACACGACACACCAAGGCAGCCAAAACAGAAAGCTGCGATATCCAGCCGCGACCGCCTTACACCCACCAGGTTTTCCAGGCCGTGCACAGGATAGGGCGTGTACACGTCGTGGATCTTCACACCGGCAGACTGCAGCTGCTTTATACCCGATTTCAGAACGTCCTCGTCGTCGTAGAGGGCTACTGCGTATTTATTCATGATTCTCTCCTTTCTTGGCCGTTGTTGTCGTTGCGATTACCACTCCGCCGGTTTCAGGTGAAAACCGGTAGGTTTTTCCTTCTTTGGCCGCCATGCGCTTCTTGGCCGCTTCGCTGGAATTTTTCAGCAACATCTTCACTTCAGCCATTGCCACCCCGGGAAGGAACTTGATGAAGACCATAAACAGGGTGAAGAAAACGCCGATGGAACCCACAAATACGCCCACATCGTAAAAAGTAGGATGGAACATTACCCAGCTGGAGGGAAGCCAGTCCCGGTGCAGCGAAGTCACAATGATCACAAAGCGTTCGAACCACATCCCGATATTCACCACAATGGAAATGAAGAAGGTGAAGGCCAGGTTGGTCCGGAGTTTCTTAAACCACATTAGTTGCGGTGAAATCACGTTACAGGTCATCATGATCCAGTAAGCCCACCAATAGGGTCCAGAAATACGGTTCAGAAACGCGTACTGTTCATATTCCACGCCGGAGTACCAGGCAATGAACAATTCAGTAAGATACGCGCATCCCACAATCGAACCGGTGACCATGATGATGATGTTCATCAGCTCGATATGGTACAAGGTAATGTAATTCTCCAGTTTCATCGCTTTCCGCATCACCAGGAGCAGGGTCTGTACCATGGCGAATCCGGAGAATATGGCGCCCGCCACGAAATAAGGCGGAAAAATGGTCGTATGCCAGCCGGGTACCAGGGACGTGGCAAAGTCCATGGATACCACCGTGTGTACAGAAAGTACCAGCGGGGTAGCAAGACCGGCCAGGATAAGACAGACTGCCTCAAACCGCACCCAGCTTCGGACCGATCCCGTCCAGCCCAGGCTGAAAAAACCATAAATCTTCTTGGCCACCCCTTTGGCCCGGTCACGGACCGTGGCAATATCCGGCAGCAAGCCGATGTACCAGAATAAAAGGGATACCGTGAAATACGTGGAGATGGCGAATACGTCCCAGACCAGGGCTGAGTTGAAGTTTACCCATAACGACCCATACTGGTTGGGTAAGGGCAGCGCCCAATAGAACAACCAGGGCCTGCCCATGTGGGTAATAATATAGGTAATGGCGCAGATCACCGCAAAGAGCGTCATCGCTTCCGCCGAACGGTTAATGGAGTTCCGCCAGTTCTGCCGGAACAGCAGCAGAATGGCCGAAATCAGGGTACCGGCGTGACCGATCCCCACCCACCATACAAACGACGTAATGTCCCATGCCCATCCCACGGTTTTATTAAGGCCCCATGCACCGATCCCTACCGTCATGGTATAACCTGCGGAGTACAGCCAAAGACAAAGACCTATAAACGAAAAGATAAAGCCGATCCACCAGGCTTTGGTGGGTTTTCCTTCTACAGGTTTGCAGATATCGTTGGTGATATCGTGCATGGAAGGATTGCCAGTAACAAGTGGCGTTCTTATAATTGATTCGTGCATAGCTAAATCCGGTTCCTAATTAATTATCCTAACCTGAGCAGATCTTTGTAAATATTCTCCTGGTGCTGGTTTTTCTTCCGCCGCTCGTGATCGCCGTGTCCGTCCTCATGGGCTACGGGTTTTACCTTATTGCGGACCAGGGTCATGTATCCGATTCCCGGCTGTACGTTGTATTCTTCCAGTGCGTAATAAACGCGGTCGTCTTTCAGCAACTTGCTCACCCTGCTCTCCGGATCGTTGATATCACCGAAGGTGATCGCATCGGCCGGACAGGACGCGGAACAGGCGGTTTCAATGTCGCCATCCCGCAAGGGACGGTTCTCCATTTTGGCTTCCAGTTTCCCGGCCTGGATACGCTGCACGCAGAACGTACATTTTTCCATGACGCCCCTGGAACGAACCACTACATCCGGGTTGAGGGCCAGTTTGCCGAGATCGTTATTCATGTAATAGTCGAATGCATCGTTGTCGGCGTAATTGAACCAGTTGAAACGGCGCACCTTGTAGGGGCAGTTATTCGCGCAATACCGTGTTCCGAAACAACGGTTGTAAGCCTGCTGGTTCAGCCCGTCGGAAGAGTGCATGGTTGCCAGCACCGGACAAACCGTTTCGCAAGGCGCGTGATCGCAATGCTGACAAAGCATGGGCTGATGCACGACTTCAATATTTTCGGGATCCTCCTCGTCGATGGCATAGTACCGGTCAATCCGGATCCAGTGCATTTCCCTCCGGCGTCTGACCTCGTCCTTTCCTACTACGGGCACGTTGTTTTCCATGCTGCAGCTCACCACACAGGCGCCGCATCCGGTGCAGGCGTTCAGGTCAATGGCCATTCCCCAGTGATGGCCGGGTTTGGGATGCTCATCCCACAGGGAGTAATACGGATTGTCCGGATCGCCGTCCACCTTCAACAGGTCGTGGCTGTGGTTCGGCTGGCTTCCGGCGCTGTGATCTTCCAGGTACCGTTCAAAGGTTGTTTCCCGGACCGAATCACGCCCTTCCACGCTGTGGTGCGTCTGGGTCTGGGCCAGTTCATAAATTTCGCCGGTGGGCGTAACGCTTACCGCGGCGTTGTATGAGAAGGTTCCGTTCGCGTAGTTTGCAAACGGAAACGCGTTTTTCCCTACGTTATTACCCGCTTTCCCGCAACGTGTTCTTCCGTAGCCCAGGGCGATGGCGACGGTCCCCACGGCCTGACCGGGCTGAACCAGCACCGGGAGGTGTACGGCATAGGAACTGGATTTCACTTCAACCACGTCCCATTCCTTGACGCCCATATCCAGCGCGGTTTGCGGTGCCAGGGAGGCGTAGTTGTCCCAGGTTACTTTGGATACCGGATCGGGTAATTCCTGCAGCCAGGGATTGTTGGCGTCCCGTCCGTCCCTCATGGCCGGCTTCTGATAGAGTACCAGTTCCAAATCCCCCTGCAAGGCAGAAGCGGATTGTCTGATGGCGTTTGCCGCGGCGGAAAGGTCCTGCGAGAAAGTATAGGCCTGCGCTTCCGCGCGGGGAAGCTGAACCACACCTTGCTGCAACAGCAGGGTCCAGCTGTGGCCGGCATCGCTGCCGCCCAGATTCTCCAGCGGCAGAATATTCGCTTGCCAGTATTCCCGGATATAATCCACCCATTCCTTCGGATTCAGCATCCAGGTAAGCAGGCTTTGCTGCATCTGGCGGGTATTGAACAGGGGATTAATCGTAGGCTGCGCTACGTAATAAACATCGGTACGGGGCTGGTAATCGTTCCAGGACTCAAACGTATTGTGGTCCGGCGCGATCACATTGCAATGTGCGGCTGTTTCGTCTATCCGGTCGGCGAAGGAAACCTTCATCCGCACGTTCTTAAGGGCTTCGGTGAATTTACCGGCTTCCGCATAATCGTATGCCGGATTCACCCCGTGGAAAAAGACCGCACCCACTTCCTTGCGCTCCATGCGTCCCACCAACTCGGCGAAAACCGCTTCATCCCCCTGGTGCTTGAGCACGGGATTATCCAGGTCGATGGTCGTTCCATAGCTTCCAAGCAGGGAGTTGATCGCGTTGACCACCGTCTGGATGGCCACATCGTTTACTCCGCAAACCACCAGGGCGCGTCCCCGGGCAGCCCAGAGGTCTTTTGCCGCTTCGATGATCTTTTTGGAAGCCGTTTCAGGCAGTTCACCCGCCTGTACGGTGGCCGACCCGGCCTGCTTTGCAATTTCATTGTATAGCGCAAGCGCTGCGATGCCCTGCTGGGAGGGCTTCACCGGAATCCGCACATCCGCATTGGAACCGGTCATGGAAAGCCCGCTCTCAATCTGTATATGCCGGGACATGGTTTTGTTGTCCCGCAAGGCTTTCGCGTTCCGACCGGAAACGTATTGTTTTGAGAATTCCACCGGAGAAATCCAGGTGCCCAGGAAATCGGCTCCCAATCCGACAATCACCGCCGCCTGATCAAACCGGTAGGATGGCAGTATGGCTTTCCCGAAGCTGTTCTGGTTCGCCTTTAACATGGCCGAATAAGAAACCGGCTCATAAACGACGTGCTCCGTATTCGGATATTTTTGTATAAATTGCTCAATTAGGGTCTGTGTGGAAGGGCTGATTACCGTAGAGGTCAGAATGACCGCTTTCTGTCCCGCGATCTGGAGTGAATTCATCTGGGAGATCACCACTTCGTCGATATCGTCCCAGTCTACCTGCTGTTCATTCAGCACCGGTCCCTTCAGTCTTCCGTTATCATACAGGTTAAGCAAGGATGCATGGCCTACCGCGTCCACACCCCCTTTTGCAATGGGGCAGGCAGGGTTTCCCTCAATCTTGATCGGACGGCCTTCGTGTGTTTTCACAAGTATCCCGTAACCCTCGGGCAGGGCGGAAGCATAATAATCGGGAATGCCGGGAGTAACTCCCTCCGGCTTCACCAGGTAGGGAACCGCCTTGCGGACCGGGGCCCTGTTACAGGCAGCCAGGGTCGCTGTTCCCACCCCGAACCCAATCATTTTCAGGAAGTCGCGGCGGGGAGTAACCGTGTTTTTGTTGATCTCCTGCACGAGCGTCTCCATGGGGAGATCCTCCGCAAATTCCCGCTGCTTCGATTCCTGATACTCGGGAGTGTTATAAAGCTCCTCGAATCCTTTCCAGTACTTTTTCGTCAATTTTTCCATTTACAATGGCTAATAAACAATCAATAATGGCACCTTGCACAATCAATGCCGCCCAGGTCAGCTACCGTAATCTTTCCTTCCTTGATCTGCTCATGCGCTGCCAGGATCTTATCGTAGTATTCGTTATGTTCGGCGTGGATCACCTCGGTTTCCCGGTGACAGTCCACACACCATTTCATGGTCAGCGGGGAGAATTGGTAGATCTCTTCCATTTCCGCCACGGGCCCGTGACAGGCGTAGCAGACCGGATCGTCGGCTTTCAGGCCTTTCGCTTCCCGTATGGCCGCTTCCCCTACCGTTACGTGTTGAGAGTGGTTGAAGTAGGCGAAATCCGGAAGGTTGTGTACCCGGATCCATTCCACGCCCTGCGGGTTGTCTCCGTATTCCCCGGTTGCGGGATCGTAATCCAGGGCTTTGTATATCTTGGCAATCTCCGCGCTGGCCGTGGGGGAATCACTTCCGTCGCCATTGACCACGTTGTGACAATTCATACAGGTACTCAGCGAGGGGATGCTGGCGTTTTTACTTTTCCACGCGCCTCCGTGGCAGTATTGGCAGTCAATTTCCATTGCCCCGGCATGAATGTCATGCGGGAAGCGGATGGGTTGTTTGGGCTGGTAGTATTGCTCCACCCCAACATTCCACATGATGTTCCAACTAAAAGCCGCGCCGATCATCAGCACAACCAAAATGGAAACCGCGATGAATTTCTTATTGCGGCTGAGCTTTTTGAGCCCGGCCAGGTAGTCTTTCTTTGGCGTCACTTCGGGAGCTACCTCAACCCCCTGGTTCTTCAGGATCACTCTTTTGAGCGAACCGATGGTCCGGTTCAGTACCGTGATGATCAGGAAAAGGAGAACCGCCAGTACAATCAGCCCAATCACGCTGATTGCGGAAATTCCTTTATCCTGCGGAGCCGCTGCGGCGCCATCCCCGGCCGCGGCCGGCTGCTGCAGCGCCTGGGTCTCCGCCTCTACGTACGCAAGTATGTCAACAATGTCCTGCGTGGTCAATTGAGGGAACGGAGGCATCGCAGCCTGATTGTATTCCTCATAGATCGCTATCGCGGCGGGATCCCCGCTGGCAATCATTCCGGGTGAATCGTGGATCCAGTTGATCAGCCACTCCTGGTCGTGCCGCTGGTTTACCCCCGCCAACGCGGGCCCGGCCAGCTTTCGGTCGATGCCGTGACATGCCGCACAATTACTGGAGAACAAGGCCTGTCCGTTGGCAATATCCCCCGCGATGTTCGCTCCTCCGGTAGCTACGGTATCCTGCATGGCAGCAACGGTATCCTCTGCAGAAGCCTGCGGAGTCTGCGCCAGCGCGGAAAAAGTAGAAGAAGTGAACAATAATAGTAAAAAAGAAAGTGCGAATCCGGGAAGTCTCCGCATGAAACAGATGGAAGAGTTATGACTCATTGCTGCGTTTATCTATCTCGTGTAAAATAGTCGTTAAAGCGTTTCAAAGTACGTTTTTGCGGTACGTGACTTTGGGATGACAAAAATATGACATAAATAATTATTTATCGCAGGCACCCCCCAATTTTCCTAATTTATAATCGTTCTAAATTGATTTCTCGATTCTTTTATTTAACTTATTGGGCCCCACCTGAGCGATATCATCACATATTCAATAACCAGGCGAAAATCAGCGGTGCTACAATGGTCGCATCCGACTCGATCACATACTTCGGCGTGTCCACATCCAACTTGCCCCAGGTAATCTTTTCATTGGGAATTGCTCCGGAATAAGACCCGTAACTTGTGGTGGAATCGGATATCTGACAGAAATAGCTCCAGAACGGGATGTCATGCAATTCCAGGTCCTGATAAAGCATGGGGACCACGCAGATCGGAAAATCCCCCGCGATGCCGCCCCCGATCTGGAAGAAGCCCACGCCTTTGCCCCCGGAATTCCCCCGGTACCAATCGGCCAGCCAGGTCATGTATTCTATTCCGGATTTCACGATGGAAGGCTGCAGTTCCCCTTTGATGCAGTAGGAAGCGAAGATATTCCCCATGGTTGAATCCTCCCATCCGGGTACCACAATGGGCAAGTTCTTTTCCGCCGCCGCCAGCATCCAGCTGTCTTTGGGATCGATCTCGTAATATTGTTCCAGGTCGCCGGAAAGCAGCATTTTATACATGTACTCGTGCGGGAAAAAACGTTGTCCATTGGCCTGAGCGCTTTTCCACTGTTGGAAAATGTGCTTTTGGAGTCGCCGGAACGCTTCCTCTTCGGGAATGCACGTATCGGTGACCCGGTTAAAACCGCTTTCCAGGAGCTTTCCTTCGTCTTCCGGGCTCAGATCGCGGTAATGGGGAACGCGCTTGTAGCTATTATGGGCCACCAGGTTCATGCTGTCCTCTTCCAGGTTAGCCCCGGTGCAGGAAATGATCTGTACCTTATCCTGCCGGATCATTTCGGCCAGGATCTTGCCCAGCTCCGCGGTACTCATTGCCCCGGCAAGGGTGATCATCATTTTGCCGCCTTCGGCTAAATGTTTTTCATATCCTTTGGCCGCGTCGACCAGCGCGGCGGCATTGAAATGGAGGTAATACTTTTCAATGAAGGAAGATATTGCATTACGGCTTGTATCCATTTTCAGAAAATATACGTAGAGATAACAGGAATCTGTTTCCTGATGGGGCAAAAATAGAAATTTTATCCTATATATGTTTATTATACTTTTGTAGAGGGTACAACCTGCATTTTATGAGGAGAATTCTGTTTTTACTGTTGACAGCTTGGACGATGAAGGGATTTGCGCAGGAGGATACGCTTTTTCGGAAAAACAGCTTCATACCCTTGCCGGTTTTTGGTTATACACCCGAAAAAGGTTTCGAGTTCGGCGCCGGCCTGTACTATTCGTTCTATACCGACAAAACCGACCCGGTGCCGCGGACCAGAAATTCCACGCTTCAGATTTCGGGCACTTTTTCAACGGAAAGACAGTACAAGCTGGACCTGAAAGCCGATATATGGACTCCGGGAAACACCTGGCACTTCCAGCCGCAGGTTCGTTATCATGATTCGCCCTTTCATTTTTACGGCTTGGGTGATACGGCTATGAACAGCCTGAAGTCCCGGGTAAACAACGAACAATACAAAGTTAGCCTGTCGGTCGAACGCTTGCTGTTTAAAAATTTCTACGGGGGGATTTCCTTTCTTTACCAGAAAGATCAGTTCTGGTCGGAGGACAACGAGGGAATTTATCCGCGGATGCCCTTGGTGGATAAAGAAGGCGGCCATGCCACCTTTCTGGGGGTTTCGGCCGTGTACGATAACCGGGACAATCAAAACTATACGCGCTCCGGGGGCATGGTGCGCCTGAGCATGAGTTATACCCCGCCTGCCTGGAGCAAGCGTGAATTCTCCCTGATCAACCTGGATAGCCGTTACTTCTGGCCGCTATCTCCCCGGATGACGATCGGCGCCAATGCGATATACAGTACCATTCAGGGCAAGAAGCGTCCATTCTATTTTTTGCCGGCCATGGGCAGCGGCCAAATCATGCGGGGCTATAAGAACGGCCGGTACCGGGATCAGAGTTACCTGGCCATGCAGGCGGAGTTGCGCTACCTGGTCGATCCCAAAATCCGGATCAAATTGCCTTTCCTTGACGACACACCGACTTTTGCCCTGGCTGCCTTCGTGGGCGGGGGATCGGTATTCGGGAACGGGAGTTTCGATCCGGGTCGCATGAAACCGAATTATGGACTGGGAGTGCGGTACTTTTACGATGAAGTGTCCCGTCTTACCCTCCGGCTGGATTATGGCTGGGGTGAGAAACGTGCCGGGGAGCCCCGCCAGGGCGCAGTGTATCTGTCAATCGGGGAAGCATTCTGAGCCTGGCGGGATCAGAACCGGAGGGTAAAATGTTCTTTTGCCTGGCCTCCGCGGAGAAATACGAGCCCGATATGAAACAGGTCGGCGGTGACCGAAACGGCAGGGTGGGCCTTGATCCGTTCCCAGGCTTCCTCCATGCCTTTGGACCAATGGATATCGTCGAAGATAATGAGGGAATCCTCATGGAGGATCGGCAGGCACCATTCGAAATAATTGAGCGTGGCATCCCTTCGGTGGTTCCCGTCCACGAACAACACTTCCAGCGACGGAAGGGTTTTCAGCAAATCCGGCAATACCTCGTCGAAATTGCCGGTTAACGATTCAATTTGGCCGGCCTTCGCGGAACGGAAGACTTCGCGGGCAACCGCGGCGGTCTGTGGACAGCCTTCGATCGTGATCACCCGCGCATCAGCCTGGGCTTTAGCCAGATACAGGGTTGTGATCCCCAGGCAGGTTCCCAGTTCCAGTATGGTGCCCGGACGCGTATTACGCACAAGGCGGTAAATCAATTGAGCCAGGCGGGGTGATTTCAGGGCGTTGGATGCCAGGGCCGAAACCCGCCTTTGCTTCCGGTTTCCGTATTGCGAACCGGCCCCCAGGTCGGTTAGCGTAAGCAGGCGCTGATCCCGGAGCAGCTTCCTCCGTTGATCCTCGACCAGCCCGTATTCGGGATAAGGTGTTTTATCGTAAATCACTTTATCCGCCAGCCGGTACATAAAAGGGGAATGCAGGCCGTGACGGCCTTTAGCCGTCGCGGCGTATCGGAGCCAGCTTTTGACCAGGTGCATGTTCAGCATGCGGCAAAGATATTAAATTGATGATTTTAAAATTATTTTGGTAATATTAGCCTTGTCTTAGGGCCGTACGGCGATGATTGATCCAAAAGAAGTGGAGGCGTTGGTAAAGCTCCTGGATGACCCCGACACGGAGGTTTTCAGGCATGTGGAGGAACGGTTGCTTTCTCACGGTTACCACGTCATGAGCTACCTGGAAAGTTCCTGGGAAACCTCCCTGAACCCCGTTTTACAGGAACGCATTATTGAAATTATTCATAAGATCCAGTTCCGGGAGGTCAAAAAGGACCTGCGGGAATGGGCCATGAGCGGGGCATTCAACCTCTTGCAGGGGGTCCTGATCGTGAACCGGTACCAGTATCCCGATCTGGATGAGCAAAAAATCATCAATCAGATCGAACAGATCAAACGGGACGTGTGGCTGCATATGAATTACCACATGAGCGCGCTTGAGAAAGTGAAGCTCCTGAATAATGTTATTTTTAAGACCCACGGATTCAGCGGAAATACAGTAAATCATCAGGACCCGCAGAATTCGTATCTGAATCTGGTACTAGAAAGCAAAAAGGGAAACCAGATCTCGCTGGCCCTGATTTATTCCCTGACTGCTCAGAAACTGGACATTCCCATTTACGGAGTCAATTTGCCACAGCATTTTATTCTGGCTTACGTGGACGATCAGGAACCGGCGCCCCGGGGTTTTGAGAAACACGAAGGGATCCTGTTTTACATCAACCCCTTCAACAAGGGATTTGTATTCAACAAACGGGATGTGGATTATTTTCTCCGGCAGCTGCAGATCAGCCCGCGGAAGGAATACTACGTGCCTTGTTCCAATGTGGCCATCGTGCAGCGGATCCTCCGGAACCTGATCGCTTCCTACCAGCAATTGGGCGCCCGCGGCAAAGTGGAAGAACTGACCGAGCTGCTGGAGACCCTGACAAGCTCCTTTTCCGATTCCTAGCGCCGGAATCAGTATTCCATGAGATAAGCCTTGATAAATTCATTCAAATCCCCGTCCATCACGCCCTGCACATCGGAAGTTTCCACGCCTGTCCGCAGATCTTTTACCAGCTTATAGGGATGGAATACGTAGTTTCTGATCTGGGACCCCCATTCGATCTTCTTCTTGGTCCCTTCCACGGCCGCCTTGGCTTCATTGCGCTTCCGCAGTTCCAGCTCGTACAATTGGGATTTGAGCATTTTCAACGCCTTTTCCTTGTTCTGAAGCTGTGATCGCTCCTGCTGGCACTCGATAATGATCCCCGAGGGCGCATGATGGAGCCGCACAGCGGTTTCGACCTTATTGACATTCTGTCCTCCCTTTCCACCCGAACGATAGGTATCCCAGGAGATGTCGGCGGGATTGATCTCCACTTGAATGGTGTCGTCCACCAGCGGATACACGTATACCGAAGCAAAGGAGGTATGCCGGCGCGCATTCGAGTCGTAAGGTGAGATGCGGACCAATCGGTGTACGCCGTTCTCCCCCTTCAGGTAGCCATAGGTGAAATCGCCGATAAATTCCAGCGTACAGGATTTGATCCCGGCCACTTCCCCGTCCACCCGGTCTATTTCGCCTACCCGGTAGCCTTCCTTTTCTCCCCACATGATGTACATGCGCATGAGCATTTCCGCCCAGTCACAGCTTTCGGTGCCCCCCGCCCCCGCGTTGATGGTCAGGACGGCACTGAGCTGATCCTCCTCGCCGTTGAGCATGTTCTTGAACTCAAGGTCTTCGATCAGACGGATGGTCCGGTCGTACTGCTCCTGCATTTCCTGGTCGGACGCCTCATTTTCCCGGTAGAATTCATACATGACATAGGTGTCTTCGGCCGAAGCATTGACCCGGTCAAAGGCGTCTGTCCAGAATTTGATGGACTTGATCTGGCCCATGATCTTTTCGGCTTCCCTGGGTGAGTCCCAGAAGCCAGGCTGCAGGGTTTTTTCCTGCGCCGCACGTAATTCGCTTATTTTCGCATCGTAGTCAAAGATGCCTCCTCAGGGACCCTACTCTGTCCCTCACGTCCTTGATTTGTTCACTTGTCATGCCGACAAAGATCGGATTTTGACTGGAAATTACAATCCAGGAAAAAAAGCGTCCTCAATATGGTAGACTTCATGGGTTCCGTCCGCGAGAAAGGTAATGGAAATAATATCGAACCGGATTTCCTCTTGGAACTTCGCCCGGGCAAGGTACGCGCTGGAAGCACGCTGCAGGTGTTTCTGCTTTTGCCAGGTAACGGATTCTTCCGGATATCCGTACCGGTGGCCGATCCTGGATTTCACTTCCGCGAAGATCAGGATGCCTTTCCAGGAGGCGATCAGATCAATCTCGGTATGCCTGAAACGCCAGTTCCGCTCCAGGATCCGGTAGCCTTTTTCCTCCAGATACCGGCAGGCGATTTTCTCCCCCCTCCTACCCAGTTCATGATGGGTCGCCACAATTTGACTATTTTTGTGTTAATAATTTAATTCTATCCTTGAAGGTACCCAATTCAAGTGTTATCATGAAAAAAGTCATATTCGAAGACTGGGGCCTGATCGATTATCAGGAAGCCTGGGACCGGCAGCAGGCGCTTTTCGATGAAACCATCCGGATCAAAATGGAGAACCGGCTGAAAGAACAGACGCCTTCCACGACGGTCCAGGCGCCGGTTACAACCCCGGACTACCTGGTATTCTGTGAACACCCCCATGTGTTTACCCTTGGAAAAAGTGGCAAGATCGACCACCTGCTGCTCGACGAGGAGGCGCTGGAAAAGGTAAACGCTTCCTTTTACAAAATTAACCGGGGAGGCGATATCACCTACCACGGACCGGGCCAGATTGTGGGTTACCCCATTTTCGATCTGGATCATTTCTTCACGGATATTCACCGCTACTTGCGCACGCTCGAAGATGCGGTCATTCAGACATTGAACGAGTACGGGGTGGACTCGGGACGTATTCAGGGATTGACAGGCGTCTGGCTTGATCCGGACCAGCCCGCCAGGGCACGCAAGATCTGCGCATTGGGAGTCCGCTGCAGCCGGTGGGTGACCATGCACGGGTTTGCTTTCAACGTAAATGTGGACACCGGATACTTCAATCACATTGTGCCCTGCGGGATTGACGATAAGAAGGTGACCTCACTCCACCTCGAACTGGGGAAGCCGGTCGACATCCGCCACACCCGTGAAATCCTGAAAGATAAGATCTCAAGCTTGTTTGGAATAACCCTTACCCCTGATTCCAATTTATCCGCCCATGCCTGAGCCCCGTTTACAGACCGCGCCGAAGTCCTGCCTTTATCTCATTCCATTGCTGGCGCTGCTTTGCACCGCCAATTCCTGCCAGACCCAGAACGGCAGCACCTGGTTTGCCATCCGCGACCTGGAAAACCGGAGCGTGTTCCGGCTGGACGATACCCTTCAATTGGAAATAAGTGGGTCCAAATCGGGCAAAGACCCCGATTCAGCCCAGTGGCTGATTCATGGAAATACGGCGGGAAGCGGCTCCCGTCTGACCCTCCCGGCCGAAGCGCTGGGCCTGGGCAGTACAAAAATCACGACCCGGGTCTGGCTTGGGGAAAAACAGTACGAAAGTACCAGCGATGTGGTGGTGCTTTCCGATACCGAACCCCTTTCGGATACTTATGAGCTGGTTAACACGTATGCGCACGATACCTCGGCCTACACCCAGGGCCTTTTTTTTGCCGGCGGGCGGTTGTATGAAAGCACCGGCAGAAAGGGGCAGAGTAGCCTCCGGCTGACCGGGATTAACGGCCAGGTCCTGAAGCGGGTGGCCCTGCCGGATGATTTCTTCGGAGAGGGAGCCTGTTTGCTGGACGGGAAAATATATCAGCTTACCTGGAAAGGGAAAAAAGGATTTATATACAATCCGGACCTGGAAAAGCTCGGCGAGTTCGCCTATCCCGAGACCTTTGACGGCTGGGGGCTCACCACCGACGGGCGTTACCTGATCCTGAGCGACGGAACCCACCTGTTACGGTTTCTCGATCCGCAGGATTCGATGCGTGTCGTGCGTACGCTTGAGGTTTTTGATCACCGGCAAGCCGTGAAACTCCTGAACGAACTCGAATATGTGAACGGCTTGCTTTACGCGAACGTATATACGAAAGATTACATCGTGGAAATAGATCCTGCCAGTGGAAAAGTACTCCGGCAAATCGACTTCACCGGCATCCTTCCCGAAGCGCGGCATTACCCGGGCTTCGATAAATACAACTACGTATTGAATGGAATTGCGTATGACCCCGAAGGCGACCGCTTTTTCGTTACCGGCAAAAAATGGCCTCTCCTTTTTGAGGTGCGTTTCTAATATTTTTTCCTTCCTAACCTAAGCCGTAGTGCAGTGCATGTACGCGCCCGGCTTCTCCGCCCGTTGTAAGGCCCAAAAAATTACCATCCCGACGCAGCGGCCGGACCCGTCCCGGTGAATACTAATTCGGGAATTTAAAGGTGAATCCCGCGCCAAAAAGCTGTTTTAGCTGAAGATGGGGTCCAAACTCCGTATTATCGGGTTCTTCCGAGAGCGGAAGCAAGATGTCGTCGTCATAAATCAGCTGTAGACCGAAATAGGTGGTCAGAAAATCGTTCACCTTCAAATTCAGGTTCAGCTGGTTGTCAACGTCCACATTCTTCGGGTTTTCAAGGTAGTTGGAAAAGAGAACCAGTTTATTCTCTAAAGTCACATTCTTTACCAGTTCAAACTTCAGGTAGGCCATGGCGTTGGCTCCCAGCTGGTAATTGACTGTCTGGCCGGTATCCACGCCAAAGGCGCCCTGCGAGGAAAGGAAATCGTCTGCCACAACGGTCAGCTTGGACGCCGCGGGCGAAATGTTGAAATAAAAATTATCGGATTGCTTGTAGCCGATACCGGGACCGAACTGGATAAACGCGGGGGCCAGTATATTGGATATAAGCGTACGATCCCCGTCGTCGGCGTAGGTATATCCCGGGGCAAACTGGCTCTGAAGATCCAGAAAGAAGGAATACAGCCAGCGTTTGCTCAGCTGATGCCCCAGAAAGGAATTGATACTTAAAATATCCTCACTCTTCCGCCATCCGAAATCGTCGATATTGCTGATCCCGTAACCGGCTTTCAGTTTGGTGTCCCAATTCCATTTGCCCTTGGCGTAATTGAAATTGTAATCAAAAAGCGCGTTCAGTGCCAGGGAATTCTGACCTCCGGCGGACCAATGGGAGAACGAGGCCTGATTGAACAACAGGTTGTGGACTCCGCTGATTTTCCAGGTCGTATCGGATTCCTGGGCGAGGGATAGATTAGCGAAGAATAGGCAGAAACTTAGCGAGCATACGATCTTTTTCATGAAAACTTATTATTTATATAAATAGGTGCCTTTTTGTTGCGGCAAATATATAAAAGTAAATTAATTTTCCTTCGAACGAATCCGAACGGGTTTCTCTTCCATGAAAAATTTAACAAAAAAACCCTGGCCGTTTCAGGACCAGGGTTTGTATTTTATCTGCGTAAGCCGAAGCTTATTACATCATGCCGCCCATACCGGGAGCGGGCGCTGCCGGAGCCTTATCTTCTTCAGGCTCATCTGCAAGCACGCACTCGGTCGTAAGTAGCATGGACGCAATCGATGCTGCGTTTTCAAGCGCTACGCGAACCACCTTTTTCGGGTCGATCACACCTGCAGCGATCAGATTCTCGTACTTATCGTGACGTGCGTTGTATCCGAAGTCATCTTTGCCTTCTTTCACACGCTGTACTACAACGGATCCTTCGCCACCTGCGTTGGTTACGATCTGACGCAGCGGCTCTTCGATCGCACGCTTGATCAGATTGATACCGGTGGTTTCGTCCTCGTTGGCGCCTTTCAGGTTTTCCAGTGCGCTGATGGCGCGGATATAGGCCACACCGCCGCCGGCAACGATACCTTCTTCAACCGCGGCACGGGTAGCGTGAAGTGCGTCGTCCACGCGGTCTTTCTTTTCTTTCATTTCCACCTCGGTGGCAGCGCCTACGTAAAGTACAGCTACCCCGCCGGCCAACTTGGCAAGGCGTTCCTGCAGTTTTTCTTTATCGTAGTCGGAAGTGGTTGTTTCGATCTGAGCTTTGATCTGGCTAACCCGGGCCTTGATGTCTTCCGATTTACCTGAACCGTTGATGATGGTGGTATTGTCTTTGTCTACCGTCACCTTTTCGGCTTTTCCAAGATAGGAAAGATCGGCATTCTCCAGTTTGAATCCTCTTTCTTCAGAGATTACGGTACCGCCGGTCAGAATGGCAATGTCTTCCAGCATGGCTTTGCGACGGTCGCCGAAACCGGGAGCCTTTACAGCGGCGATCTTCAGGGAGCCGCGCAGTTTGTTGACTACCAGGGTAGCCAGCGCTTCTCCGTCCACGTCTTCAGCAATGATCAACAGGGGGTTACCGGTTTGAACTTGCTTTTCGAGTACGGGAAGCAATTCCTTCATGGTGGAGATCTTCTTGTCGTAGATCAGGATGTGCGGGTTTTCCAACTCCGCTTCCATTTTGTCGGCATTGGTTACAAAATAGGGAGAGAGGTAACCACGGTCGAACTGCATCCCTTCCACTACTTCCACATAGGTATCTGTTCCTTTTGCTTCTTCAACGGTAATGACGCCTTCTTTTTTTACTTTGT
>Ga0079224_100002091_pt1 | contig 23925 bp, 17 predicted proteins | sample Stecom2015_FD_80414 | JGI IMG/M metagenome (GOLD analysis project Ga0079224, IMG submission 80414) | Agricultural soil microbial communities from Utah to study Nitrogen management - Steer compost 2015 | ecosystem: Environmental > Terrestrial > Soil > Agricultural land | place: USA: Utah... | reverse complement strand
TCGCGGCGCCGTCGCGCTCTACACCGGGCGCCGCGCGGGGGCGCTCAAGCTCCTCGCGGCGCGCGTCGAGACCGAGGCGCTCGCGGCCTCGAACGACGAGTTTCCGGATACGGATCTCGCCCCCTCCACCATCTTGGAGACCGAGGCCTGCACGCATTTCGTCGTGCTCCCGATCACCTTCGAAACGGAGATGCTCGGCGTGGCCGTGCTCGCCGGCGGCGCCAAACCGAGCATCTACGAAGGGCTGCGCCAGTTGATCGGCTCCGCCGTGAAGAGCGCGATGATCCACCGCGAAATGGTGGCCCAGGTGACGCTCCGGGCGCAGCTCGAGGCGGAGCGTCTCGAGAAGGAGTCGCGGATCGCCGCCGAGATCCAGACCGGGATGAACCCAGCGGTCCTCGAGGTCCCCGGGCTCGAGCTCGCCGCCCTGATGGCGCCGGCGGCAGAGGCCGGGGGCGACTACTACGACGTGATTTCGACCCCGAAGGGGGCGTGGCTCGGCATCGGCGACGTCACCGGACACGGTCTCGCCTCGGGCCTCATCATGCTCATGATTCAGAGCATGGTGGCGGGGTTCGCGCGCATGGAGCCCGCGCCGTCGCCGAGTCAGGTCGTCGCCGCCGTCGGCGAGGCGCTCTGGGACAACGTTCGGCAGCGGCTCGAGCGCGACGACCACGCGACGCTGACCGTGTTCCGCTACCACGGGCGCGGGCGCTTCACCTTCGCCGGCGCCCACGAGGATTTCATCGTGTGGCGGGCGAAGACCGCGCGCTGCGAGACGATCCAGACACCCGGCTTCTGGGTGGGCGCGCTTCCGAGCGTGCGCCGCATGACGCGCGACTCGGAGCTGTCGCTCGAGACCGGCGACCTGCTCGTCCTCTACACCGACGGAGTGACGGAAGCGCGCAACACGCGCCACGAGCAGTTCTCGCTCGAGCGCCTGATGCGCCTCATCGAGGACTCGGCAACGAGGCCGGTCTCGGCGATCCGCGATGCCGTTCACCAGGCGGTGACCGCGTGGAGCGCGAGCCTGGACGACGACATGACCGTGCTCATCGTCCGCTACGTCGGCGAGTAGCCCCGCGCGTCGCCGGCCGGTCTCGGTCGCCCCCTCCGGCGTTGGCGCGAGATATCGGCTAGAGTCCCGCGCCTCGCATGGAGACGCGCGCGCTTTCCCCGGAACCCCTCGGCGAGCCCCAAGCGCCCCTCCGCTTGCGCGCCCCCGCCGGGGCGCGGCCCCTGCACGTGGTGCTCGTGGAGCCCGAGATCCCGCCGAACACCGGCAACGTCGCGCGGCTGTGCGCGGCGACGGGCTGTCCCTTGCACCTCGTCGGACGGCTCGGGTTTCGTATCGACGCGCACGCCGTGCGACGCGCGGGGCTCGACTACTGGCACCTCGTCGAGCTGCACCAGCACCGGACGTTCGCCGAGGCCGAGGCGAACATCCGCGCGCTCGCGCTCCCCGGCGAGCGGCCACCGCGCACCTACCTCTTCAGCGGGCGCGCGACGCGGAGCTTCCTCGACGTGCGCTTCGAGCGCGGGGACCTGCTCGTGTTCGGCCGCGAGAGCGTCGGATTGCCGGAGGCGCTGCTCGAAGAACGAGAAGCCGACGTCGTCGGGATCCCGATGCCGGGCCCGGTGCGCTCCCTGAACCTCGCGAACGCGGTGGCGATCGCGGTATACGAGGCGCTGCGCTCGCTCGGCGCGCTCGCGGGCGCCGAGCTCTCGACGGGCGCTGTCAGCGCACGCTGACGCGCGGCTCGGCCTCGCGAAAATCGGCGTGCACGCTGCGGCGCGCGCCTTCCTCGACGATGACCTCGGCCCGCACGGGCGCGGCATAGGTGACGTTCTCGAAGGTGATCGTGTACGCCCCCGCGGGCAGTCGCAGCTCGCGAACCGGGGTCGTGAGCGCCCGCTCGAAGCCGCGCCCGAGCACGCGCACGCGCGCGCCCGGATCCGCCGTGAGCCGGAGCGCCGCGTTCGCCACCACGGCGGGCCGCTGCACGGCCGCGGGCCGCGGGCTCGCAGGGCGCGGTGCCGAGCTCGGCGTCGCGGATGCCGCAACCGCTACGCTGCTCGACGGCTCCGGAAACGCGCTCGCGACGGGCTCCGGTGCCTCGCGCGGAGCGGGAAGGCGCGACGCGGTCTCTGCAGCACGCGGGGCGGATGCTGCGCTCACCGGATCGCGCGGCGTCACCGCGTCGGGGCCGGAAGCCCGCGCGGGAACGAGCACCGGAACGAGCGCGACGAGCGCTGCCCCGGCTCCGGCGACGAAGGCCATCAGCGTGCGACGCTGGACCGGTCGTTTCGTCGACGAAGGCTCGGGGAGGGCCAGCGCCGCCTCCGAAGGCGCGATCTCGCTTCTCGCCACGGGCTCGCGACGCCCCTCGGCGTCGCGCGTCGCGGCGTCCGCTTCCGACCGCGCGGGAGGCAGCGACGCGAGCTTGCGCGTGTGCGGAGCCGAGCTGCTCGCCGGCGGCGGCTCGGAAATCCGACGCGTCCACTCGACGACCTCGTCGCGCACCGCAAACGTTTGGGTGAGCGCGGTCGGCACGGAGGACCGGCTGCTCCTGGGCGCGCTCTCGGCGCCGCTGGCGCTCGACGCGGATCGACTCGACGGCTCCTTTCGGCGTTCCGTGCTGCGAACGCGGCGCACACGCTCGGCGAGCCGGCGCGCGATGTCACCGGTGTCCGCGGAGCGCAGAAAATCCCGGAGCGGGCGGGCGAGCGCCTCGGCTTCGGCGGGCCGCTCGCTCGCGTCGAGCGACAGGCTGCGCGCGATGAGCGCGTCGAGCGGCTCCAACTCCGGACGCGCCGCCGAGAGCGGCGGGGGGCGCTCTTCCAACAACGCCCGGCGGCTCTCGCGCGCCGTGGCGCGCCGAAACGGCGCCGTGCCCGTCCACGCTTCGACGAGCAGCACCGCGACCGCGAACACGTCGGCCGCGGGCGTGAGCGGTTTGCCCGCGAGCTGCTCGGGCGGCATGTGCCCAGGCGACCCGAACACCTCGTTGTCGTCGTCCCCGGCCGCCACCGGCGCGGCGATTCCGAAATCGATGAGCCGCACCGCGCCCTCGTCGTCGATGAGCACGTTGCGCGGGGTCACGTCGCGATGGACGATGCCCGCGCGCCGGTGCGCGTAGTCGAGCGCCCGGCAGATCTCCACGCCCAGGTACGCCCCCTCGACCGGGGAGAGCTTTCCCGTCGCGGCGAGCACCTCGGAGAGGGTGACCCCGAGGCACAGCTCCATCGCGATGTAGTACACACCCTGCTCGACACCGAGCTCGTAAACCGGAACGATGTTGGGGTGGCTGAGCTCGACGGCGGTCTTCGCCTCACCCACGAACCTGCGGACGAAGGCCTCGTCCGAGGCGAGCTCCGGCCGAATCTGTTTGACCACCAGCCGCTTTTCGAACCCCACCGCGCCACGCAGCGTGGCAAGGTACACCCGCGCCATGCCCCCGGCGGCGATCTCGCGCTCGAGCACGTACTTGCCGAAGATCTGCGGGTACACCGGATACGAGGGTAGCGGGATTCAGCGAATCGGACGAGGCGGACCGCCCTCACTCGCACACCGAGGTGGGGATTCGTGTGCTGTTCGGCGACTCGGGCTCGCTCTGTCGATCGCGGCGCTCTGCGGCTGCACGGAAGCGGAACCCGGGCCCGTCCTTCGCGTCTCGACGCACGGCCTCGCCGCGTGCCCGGTGCCGGAGGGCGCGCGCCTCTTTCTCACCGCGGTCGGCGACTTTTCGGCGAGCGAGAGCACGAGCGACGCGCTGCCGCTCGGCGCCGCGGGCGACCTCGCCGCGCCCCCTTCGACCCAGGCGTTCGAAGCGCGGGTCGAGCTCGGCGGCGCTCGCTTCCACGGCTACGCCGAGCGCACGACGAGCCCCGAGCTGCCGATCTTGCTCTGGCCGGAAGGGTCGGCGTGTCGCGTGCGCGGAGCCGCCGATTACCCAGCGCCGGGGGGCGGTCAGGCCGTCGGCTTCGACCCGGCCTCACGCACCGCGCTCGTCGTCGGCGGCGGCAGCGTCGAGCTCCCGAGCGCGAGCGTGGCCGCGCTCGCCTTCGACACGGGAACCGGTGCGATTCGCTCCGATGCGTCGCCGGAGGCGAGCCTGCGCGAGCCGCGCGCGCACGCCAGCGTCACGCCGTTCGGCTCGGGGCTGCTCGTCGCGGGAGGCGAAAACCCCGTGCACGGAGACGCTGGCGCGCTCGCTCAACCGCGCGACACGGCCGAGCGCTTCGATCCGGCGAGCGGGCGCTTCACGGGCTCCGTCGCGCTGGTCGAGCCGCGCGCGCGCCACGCGGCCGTCGTGCTCGCGAGCGGCGAGACGCTCCTCGTCGGCGGGCGCGGCGCGCTCGGAGCCGCGCTTCGGGTCCTCGAGGTCGTCTCGCCGGGCTCGATGACGGGGAGCATCGCCGGTCTGCCAGCGCTCCGCGCGCCTCGCCTTTCGCCGAGCGCGTTCTTGCTGGACGACGGACGCCTCTTCGTCGGCGGCGGCACCTCCGCCGACGGCGCGCCCCTCTCCGCGCTCGAATGGCTCTCCGGCGACGCTCGCGAGCACCTCGCCGCGGATCTCGCGCCGACGATCCCGCCGCGGTACGATCGAGCCTTCGCGCCGCTTCCGGGAGGTGGCGTGCTCGCCGTCGGCGGGTGCGACGACCGCGCACCGCGCGACGACGACGAGGCCGAGCGCTGCGCGTCGCTCTGCAACCACGGCTGTCCGCCCGCGGACGGCTACGACGCCCATTGGATCGCCCCCGACGGCGCGATCACCGCCGTGCCGCTCGACATCGTGGCACCGCGCCCCGTGCTGCTCGGAGCGGGACGCGGAGCGCCGTTGCTCGCGTCGGGTGCGCCGGGCGACGAGCGCCTGTATCGCTTCGATCCGTGGCAAGCGCGCTTCGAGGCGCTCCCGATCGCGCTCCCCGTTCCGCCGCGCGCGGGGCTCCCCGTTCTCGCCCTCGACGGGAACGCGTTTCTCTGGCTCGCCGAGAGCGAAGACGGCCCAGAAATCTTCGGCCTGCGCCTCGATACGCGGGGTCGCTACGCGCGGGACGTGTTCCTCGTCGCGCAGCCCGATCCCGTCGATCCCGCTCGCCCCCTCCATCTCGTCCCCGATCGTCCCGTCGGTGCCGAGGTGCAGTACGACGGCGCGCTCACCCTCGAGCCCAATTCGGAGGTCACCGTATACGTCACGGATACGGACTACGCCGACGTCACGATCACGCTCACCCTCGAGGGTGAAGGACGGCCGCGCGTCGTGCTCGGCCCTTTCGAAGCGGGCGGCCCCGACTGTCCGTGGCCCGAAGGAGCGAGCTCGGAGGTCCGCGTCGAGCGCACGGGGAGCGAGGTCGCGCTCGTGGTGGCCTCCCACCGCATCGCGTGTCCCGCTCCTCGAGGCCGCGTGCGCCTCGGCCTCCGCGGCGGCGACGAGGCAACGCGCGTCGTCCGCCTCGAAGTGAATCGCGGCACGCCGTAGCCTCGATGGCGCCCCGCGTCGTCCGCCTCGAAGTGGCTCGCGGCACGCCGTAGCCTCGATTTCGAGCCGACAACGCTCGAAATCGTAGCGTTGGAGTTGGAGCTCGAGAGAGCGGGGCTCTCGGGAGGCACGTCGTCTCACGAGAGCCCCGGCGGCGCGTCAGCGGGATCGCGACGCCGCTCGCTCGGCTGCCATCATCCCGCCCAGTAGCGCAGCGTCACCGTTCCGCTCCCCGTTCCTTGGAGGTCGATGACGGTGGCGCAGTTCTCGTTGGTGGTCACGAGACTCTTCGCCTGCCAGTCGGCCGGGAATCACCGGGTTCTCGGGAGGCGTCGCGGACGTGGCCGGCTCGAACCAGATCGCGTTGGTCGCATACTGATCGGGCGCGAGCCAGAGGCCGGCGCTCACGCCTCCGATCTCACCCCGCTCGCGGCGCTCGAAGCGCTCGAGAACCTCAATCTCTCGGCCACCGAGGTCGCGCTCCTTTCGCCCTTGGAGGGCCTTTCGAAGGTCGTACGGCTCGACATCAGCTACACGCACGTGAGCGATCTCGCCCCCCTGCTGGCCTGGCCCGAGCTCGGCCGAGGCTGCCGAACCCTCACCCTCACCGAAGAGCCGCTCGACGAATCCTCGATTGAAAGGGTCATCCCGACTCTGTGCGCCCGCGATTGGCAAGTCAGCGGGGCTCTGCGCGCCTTCTGTAGCAAGCCCGAGCGCAACCCGCTCTGAGCCGCGGTGCCATCACCTCACCAACACCGACAGGGCGCCACTCCCTTCCTGCCGCGCCGTCGACCACGCGAAGCCGACCCCTAATCGTCCTTCTTCTTGAAGATCCGCTTCAGAAAGCTCCCGCTCTCCCCCTGCCGAGAGTGCGGCGCGGGGCGGCTCGAACGCGCCGCGGGAGCGTCGCTCGGACGTTCGCTTTGTCCGCGCCCGCTCGCCTGGCGCATTTCGTACAGGCGCACCTCGCGCACCGCGTCGACGTTCCGCGGGTCGTGCTCCACGATGTACCGAAAGTCGCGCACCGCGCGCGTCGCCCGCCCCGCTCGCTTGTAGAGCTGCCCGCGATACCAGCGCGCGCGCAAATCGTTCGGCAGCTCCGTCAGCACCTGATCGCGCACCGCGATCGACGCGTTCACGTCCGCGTTCGGCTTCTGAGCGTCCAACCAAGCGAGCAGCGCGCGGTACTCCGGCTGCTTCGGATCGTCCGCCACCGCCCGCCGCACCTCTTCTTCGGCGCCCGCGAGGTTGTTGCGCCGGAGCAAGATCTCCGCCTTCTGAAAGGCGGTCGCCGCGCGGAGCACCCGCTGCACCTGCTCGGCCTCTTCGGCTTCGCGCTGCGCGCGCTTGTCGCGTTGATCGTACTCCCGGCGCTGAATCGTGTCCGTGAGCACCTGGTGCGCCTCGCTCATCCGCGCGAAGATGCGCGTCACGAGCGGCCTCACGTCCGCGTATTCGGGCCCCAATCGATCCGGATGCCAGCGCTTCGCGAGCGTCAGGAACGCCGCCTGGATTTCCGCCGTCGAGGCGTCCGTGCCCACCCCGAGGAGCTCGTAGAACGACCCGTCGAGCTGCTCCGAAACACGCCGGATCTCTTCCTTGAACGCGTTCACCGCCGGATCCCCGAGCGGCTCGCTCCGCACCGGCGACGGCGACGGCGACGGCGACGGCGACGGCGACGGCGACGGCGACGGCGACGGCGACGGCGACGGCGACGACGCCACCGCAGCGGTCGCGGGCTGCTCCCCGCTCCGCGGGCGCGACATCGGCCGCCCCGTGACCCGCGTGGACGATGGCGGCTCCGTCGCCCCCGCCGGCAGCATCCCCGGTACTCCGAGCTCGAGCTGCCGCGTGATGGCGAGCATGTAGAGGAGTCGATTCAGCCGTTCATCCGTGACCAGCTCGCGTCCCCGGAGCTCCGCGAGCGGCTGCGGTTTCGCGCGGAGCACCTCGATCACTGCCTGCTCGCCACGCGCGAAATGAAACCTCAGAATCGGCGCCTCCGGATGCAACCGGAGCACCCGGTCCCCGAGCCGCTCGACCAGATCGATGACGTGCTCCGGGTTCGCGTACCGCTCGATGATGCGCCAGATGATCGCGAGCGGCCGCCCGCGCAGCGACTCGTTCGCTCCGAAGCGCTCGAGATAGTTGACGCCATCGTAGTAGCCGTACACCGTGCTCGGCGGGAGCCCCGCCAAGTACTCGACCTTCCTCCCGATCTGCTCACGCAGGGCGTCGCGGAGCGTCGCCTCCTCGATCACCCCCTCCTCGACCAGCACGGCGCCGTGGAGCCGTCCCGAGCCGAGCGCCGCGGCGAGCGTCCGCTGCCGGACCTCCTCCGAGACGAGGCCGAGGTCGACCAGCACCTCGCCCAGATAGAGCCCCGGAACCCCGAGCCGCACCTTCGCCGGCGCGCCCGCCGCGAAGTACACCGCGTGCTTCGTGCCGCCGACCTCCTCCAGCACGAGCGTCCCATCGAGCCGGTGGTCGAGCGCATACACGAGCAGATTGACGACCGGTGTCGTCTCCAAGGTGCCCGTTGCGGTGGCCTTCCTCGCGCTCATCGCCCGCGGCGGCAGAGGTTAGCAGCGGGCCACGCGGGCCGGGAATCCGGAATGCACGTCCGCGCCGGCGTACTACGCTTCGGCATGGCGCGCGGCCAGGTTCTCGTCGTCGACGACGAGCCGTCGATTCTGAGCACACTCAAGAAGGCGCTCTCCCTCGAGGGATACTCGGTGGAGGTGGCGGGCGGGGTCGGCATCGCCGAGGAACGCCTGGCCAAGAAGAGCTTCGACGTCGTGCTCCTCGACGTCGCCTTGCCGGATGGTGACGGCCTCGAGCTCCTCGAGCGCCTCAAGGCCTCGGGAACCGAGAGCGCCGTCATCATGATGAGCGGGCACGCCACCATCGACGCCGCGGTGCGTGCCACGCGGCTCGGCGCCCTCGACTTCCTCGAGAAGCCCCTCTCGACCGACCGGCTCCTCCTGGTCCTCGAGAACACGCTCCGACTCGTGCGCGCCGAAGCCGAAGCGCGCGAGCTCCGGAACGTCACGGGCTACTTCGACGAGCTCCTCGGCGAGAGCCGCGCGATGCGCGAGCTCCGCGAACGGGTGCTGCGCGCCGCGCGCTCGAACGCGAGCGTGCTCGTCACCGGCGAGCGCGGCACCGGGAAAGAGCTCGTCGCGCGCGCCGTGCACCGCGCCTCGCCCCGCGCCCAAGCGCCGCTCGAGCGCTTGAACTGTGCGGCCGTCCCCGCCGAGCTCATCGAGAGCGAGCTGTTCGGCCACGAAGCGGGAGCCTTCACCGGCGCCACGCGCCAGCGCCGCGGCAAGTTCGAGCGGGCCCACGGCGGCACGTTGTTCCTCGACGAGGTGGGCGACATGCCGCTCTCGATGCAAGCAAAGGTGTTGCGCGTCTTGCAGGAGCGGGAGATCGAGCGCGTGGGGGGCAGCGAGACGATAGCCGTCGACGTGCGCGTCGTCGCAGCGACGAACCGCGATCTCGTCGCGGCCTGCGCCGCGGGCACCTTCCGCCCCGATCTCTTGGATCGCCTGAACGTGGTGCCGCTGGAGCTGCCGCCCCTGCGCGCGCGCCGCGAGGACATCCCGCTGCTCGCCGAGCACTTCCTCGAGCGCGCGCGGCTCGCCAATGGGCGCCCCGACGTGCGCCTCACGCCCGACGCGCTGTCCTTGCTCGCCGGCCTGCCGTTTCCGGGCAACGTGCGCGAGCTCCAGAATCTCGTCGAGCGGCTCGTCATCCTCAACCCCGACGACGCGGTGACGGCCGCCGACGTGGAGCGCCTCTCGGGGCTCGGGCCCGCCCCCGCACCCACGGGCCTGTATCGGCCGGGGGTTCCGTTCCGCGTGCTCGTCGAGGAAGCCGAGCGCGCGATCCTCGAGGAAGCCCTCGAGCACAACGGCGGCCAAATGGCCGCCACGGCGCGCGCGCTCGGCCTCGAGCGGAGCCACCTCTACAAGAAGGCCAAGGCGCTCGGCCTGCGCGGCGCGAGCAGCGACGATTAGCACCCAGAAATATCTCTGCCCGGGGGCCGGTCACGGCTCAGGCGCGGGCAGGGCTCGGCACGTCTCGCGCGAGGCCCTCGGTGCGCAGCCGCAGCGTGCCCGAGTCGCCGGGCAGTCGCTCGCGGTCGAACCGAAGCTCGATGCCGAAGCGAACGAGTGTCCCCGTGTCCTCGGCGGCGGCGTCCCGAATCCGAAGCGACCAGCGACCGTCGCAGCGCTTGCCCTCGAACTGCGCGAGCCCCGCGGTGTTGGACACGTCGTACGTGCGGCGGAGGTCGCGAGTCGCGCCGCCCACGCGACGGTGCAAATCCACCTCCGAGAATCCGCGGCCCGAAGGCGGAACGAGCGTGATCACGAGATCGCCGATGTACGTGTGCTCGAGCTCGATGGAAACGCCGAGGCTCGCGACGTTCTCCGTCTCGGCGACGTCCAGCGACACCTCGATGGTCTCGAGATCCAGGATCGGACGCTGGAACGTCTTGCTGACGACGACGGTGTCGCGCACCGCGTGGCGCGCGAGGCCGACGGCGAGCTCCGCGCTGAGGCGGCCGAAGCCGTAAAACGGGCTCTTGCCCCGCTGATCGTAGTCGCCTCCGGGCAAGTCGATTTGCTCGCACGCTCGACCGAGCAGGGCTTTCACCTCGTTCCAGCGCAGCTCGGGGTTCTGCGAGAGCACGAGCGCGGCGACCCCCGCCGCGCCGGGGCACGCGCTCGAGGTACCGCCGAAGCCGTTCGTGTAGTTGCCCACGACATCACCGGCTTCGGCGATTCCCGGGTTGTAACCGAGTCGCGCCATGCGATCCGTCGTCCAGATCCCGGGCGTGAGCGGCTCCGGTCGACCTTGCTCGGGCCACGCCGCGTCGTTGCTCGGAAACGCGCACCAAACGGCCGCACCGAAGTCACTGTATACGCTGCGCGTCCCGCGATCGTTGCACGCCGCGACCGCGATGACGCGCTCGTAGCTGGCGTAGCCGTCGTTGTCCACGCTCTCGTTGCCGTTCCCGGCGGCGAAGAGGATCACGCAGCCTCGACCGCCGCGGCCGTTGCTCACCGCGTAGTCGATGGCGAGCCGCGTGCTCGCCGGCAAGAAGAACTTCTGACGATGCAGCGGATCGTCCGGGTCCCACCAGGCGCCGTCCGGCGGCCCCCAGCTGCACGAAATCACGTCGGCGCCATGATCGGCCGCCCACTGGAACGCCTCCGCTTCCTGCTGGGATCCCAGCCCCGCGGAGAGGCGAATCGGCAACAGGCACGCCTCGGGAGCGACGCCGCTCGCGCCGTCGATGCCGCTCGCGCAGGCGACCCCCGCGCAGGCAGTGCCGTGATCCTCCGGGTAGCGGGGGTTCGAATCCTTGGGCCGCGGATCCTCCCCTTGCGGGTGCGCGAGCGGAAAGGCCACGTCGCGCGGCGCGACGACCTTGCCGTCCGTGTCGAACTCGGGGTGATCGACGTCGATGCCGTCGTCGATGATCGCGATCGTCACACCCTTGCCGCGGGTCACCGCGTGCGCCGGCTCGACGTGCGCGTGCGCGTTCACCACCCGACCGCCGATCACGGCCGTCTTCAGGTGCCACTGGGGCGCGAAGATCCCTTTGCGGGCGCGGTGCCGCACGAGCTCCGGGTGGCAGTATTCGACGTCGGCGCGCGCATGGAGCGCCTCGGCGATCTCGAAGATGCGTTCGCCGGTTCCCTCGGGGGCGCTCACGAAGAACGCGTTCGTCGCGTAGCCGAGCTCCTTTTTCACGCTTAGGCCAGCCCGCTGGAGCACCTCCTTGCAGTCGTCCGGATCGGCCTCGTTCACGAACTTCACGAACAGGTTCTCGGTGTAGAGCACCGGCTCGTTCGCGTCGTCTACGAGCACGCCGCCGGCAAACTCGACGTCGGGATCGCGGCGAAGCGCGCGCTTTCTGTCGTCGAGCGACTTCTTGTCCGGAGCGACGCGGTACACCTCGACGCCCGCCTCGGGGAACGCCAGCACGAGCTCGCCGTCGACGATCTCCGCGGCCGAGCGGGGCGGGACGGGCCCCGCGCGCAGCGAACGTCGGCTCCGTGTGCGCACCGCGATCAAGCGATCGCTCTTACTCAGATCGAAGCCCGGCTCGTCCTTCGTCCCGAATCTCACGTGCGGCATTCCGTCCCTCCTCGCGTCGATCGCCCGCGGTCGCGAATCGCGCGCGGGCCCGCTCGAATGCTACCGGCGCGCTCGCGCCGTCAGCAATGCGCGAGTCGGTCAGGACGACTGATGAAACGCTGGGATTGGCGCAAGGCGCGGGCTCGCACCCGGCTGCCCCCCCACGCGCTAGGGCGCGTCGCCGTCGCTCGGCGGCGTGAGCTCTGCGGCCCGCTCGCGGAGCGCGGCTTCGGCCGCCCGCGCATGCTGCTCTGCTTCGCGCTTTCGCCCACGCTGCGCCAAAAGTCGCGAGAGCCGCGTGTGCGCTTCGGCGCGCACGTCCGGTGCGCCGCGCGCGAGCGTCGCGCTCTCGAGCTCGAACGACGCTCGGTCGAGGGCGCCCGTCTTCTCGAGCGCCTCCGCGAAGAGCAGGTGCGTGCGCGCGCCGTTCAGATCCGCCCACACCGCGGATTCGCCGGCGCGCACGGCGTCTGCATACCGGCCGCGCTCGATGAGCCGCGCGAGCAAGCGCCGATGCACGACGGCCGCGTGCTCCGTGAGCGGAGCGAGCCGTTCGAGGTGCCGGAGCTCTTCCTCGGGCTGGTTCTCCTGAGCGGCGAGATCCGCGAGCGCGATCAGCGGATCGGCCTGGGTCGGATCGTGCTGGTGCGCCCGCTCGAACGCCGCGCGCGCCGCGGCGCCGTCCTTGCGCTCGCGCGCTAGCTCTCCGAGGGCGACCTGGACGGCGTAGCCGTCCTGGCCGTCTTTCGTCATCGCCGAGAGGAGCGCTTCGGCGCGCTTCGGCTGACCCGCCTCCGCGAAGAGCCGCGCGGAGAGGAACCGCGCCTGCGCGTTCTTCGGGTCGAGGGCGAGCGCCGCGTCGAGCTCCTTCTGCGCGCGGTCCCGCGCGCCCGTGCGGGCGAGCGCGAACGCGAGCTCCACCTTGAGCTCGACGTCGCGCGGCGACGCGTTCGCGAGGGGGGTCACGACGGCGAGCGACCGCGCGCGCTCGATCGGCACGAATTGCTTTTGGTACCGCGCGAAGCGCGTCGCGAGCTCCGCGCGGAACTCCTGATCGACCCCCTCCGGCGTCTTGCCGAGCGCGCGCTCGAACACCGCTTCGGTGCGCAGCCCCTCGCCCCAGTAGCGGAGCATCTCGGCCATCTTCGCGCGGCCCTCGCGTCGCGCGAGCATCTCCACGATGCGGCTCGACGCGTAGTACGCCGTCGCGACGTCCCCGATGTCCTCGGCGCGCGTGAAGGCGCGGCTCATGCGCGCGACACTCGGCAGTTTCCCCGCGCGCTGCATCCCGAAGAGCTCCGGATCGTGCTCTCGCGTCCATTCGCGCCGCTCGATCGCGGTCTCGTATTCGGCGAGGCCTTCCGTGAACCAGCGCGGGACCCGGCTCTTCGAGAGCTGGATGTGGAACACGTGGGAGAGCTCGTGCCAGAGCGTCATCCCCAGGTTGAACGACTCGTGGCGCGGGCTCATCGACGCGAGCGTCTTGCCGAAGCACACACCCTGAATCGCCGTGTGCGGGAGCCCGCTCGTGCGAATCGCGAAGTTCTCGCGTTCCGCGTAGATCTCGATGCCGACGGGGACGGAGGGCGTGAAGCCGTACGCCGCGCGCAGCTCCTCCCACGCGCGCCGGAGCAGCGTGGGCACGTAGCGCTCGAGGATGGCTCGGTCTTCCGTGTGATAGCGGATCACGAACGGCGGCGAGTCGACGGTGACGTACGCCTTCGGGATCACCGTGTCGAAGAGGTGCAGCGTGTTGTAGACACGCACGTTGAACGGATCGAGCGCGAAGGCGCGGCTCAAGGCGCCGACACCGGGCGTCTCTTCCCCCGCGCGGATCAGGTTGAATCCGAGCTGGGCGAGCGCGGTCGGATCCTCGTCGTCTATCGCGAGCGCCTCCTTCATCAGCGTCACGATCTCGTCGTAGCGGTGCTCCCAGTCCGCGTACTCGGCGAGAACGGCGTAGAGGCGCGCATACTCGGGGTTCAACGCGAGCACGGCCTGCTTCTCGCGCGCGAAACCCGCGTGATCGTCCGCGAGGAAGCGCACCGTCGCCCGCATCGCGAGCAGCTCCAGATCCCGCGGGTTGTACGCGAGGCCCGCCGCGACCCGGCGCTCCGCCTCGTCGAGCTCCATGTCGCGGAGCGCGATGCCCGCGAGCACGAAGTGCGCGCGCCCCAGCGTCGGATCGACGGCCAGCGCCGCGCGCGCGAGCCGCTCGGCCTCGTCGAAATCCAGCGCCTGCGCGAGGCGCACCTCCGCGAGGCGGGTCAGCGCCACGGGATGCCGCGGCGCCTTGGCCAGCACCTCCTCGAGCACCGCCTCGGCGTCGCCCGGGTTGTACTTCTCGAGCAAGAGCGCGGCGCGCTCGAGCAAGACCGGGATGCTGCCGGGCGCGGCGCGCTCGGACGCGTCGAACAGCGTGTTCGCGTCGCGCGGGCTCCGCAAGAGCCAGGCCGCGCGCGCCGCGAGCGCGAGGCCCGGACCGTCGTCGTCGCGAATGCGATCTTCGTTGTAGTCTTCGACGACCGAGAGCAGCAGCGGCTCGGCCTCGCGGCGCCGGCCCGTCTCGAGGTAGAGCTCCGCGAGCAACAGGCGAATCGCCGGAGCGCTCCCCGCGTTCGCGTGGGGTTCGAGCTCGGCCTCGGCCTCGGCGAGGCGCCCGCGACGCCGGAGCGCCTCGGCACCGACGACGAGCGCTCGATCCGCGAGCCCCGCGTCTGCCGTCCCCGCGGCACGCGCCTGGGCGAGCGCCTCGTCGTGGCGCCCCGTGAGGAGCAGGAGCTTTGCGAGCGAGAGGCTCGCCTGGGCGCGCGTGGGACCCGAGAGCGCCGCGCGGAGGTGGCCCTCCGCCTCGTCGTACCGGCTCTCGTCGAGCGCTTTCTCGCCGCGAGCGAGCCGGGTCGCGGGCGTCTCTTCCACCGCGCGCGCCGCAGGGGCGGCCGACGGAGCGGGAGGACGAGCCGTTCCCCCACAGGCAACGCCCACGAGCGCGACGAGCCACGCGGAGCGCGACCGGATCCTCATGACGAGCCTCTCGAGAGACGCACGGGCTCCCCACGACCCAGCCCGAGCAGCGCGGCGGCGCTCGCGTTGCGCGCCGCGATCTCGACGAGGCCGAACGAGCTAGCCAGCGCGACGCACTCGTCCGGCTCCGCATCGGCGTACGTCGCGACGACACGGAGAGACGCGTCGCGCACCGCGACCCGAGCCCCCTCGGTCTCGAGCACGGTCGCCGGCAGGTTCGTGATCAAGTTGCCGAAATGATCGACGGCGATGACCTCGCCGAGCACCTCGGCGCCGTCACGGCGCGGCTCCCGCCGTGCGAGTCTCAAAGGCGCGTGCGGCGGACCGATCTCCGCGAGGCGGAGCGCGCCCGATGCGAGCCGGGCCGCGACGGGCGCGAACACGTCGCGGCCGTGGAAGGTGCGACTCGAGACCGTGAGGCGGAGAGCGCTCGCGTCGATGCGCCGCACCTCGGAGCTCGATTCACGACCGAGCACGGCGCTCAACACCCCATTGTCCGGCGCGACGAACCAATGCTCCCCGGCGCGCGCGGCGAGCGCCGCCCGTGCAGTGCCGACCCCGGGATCGACGACGCAAAGATGCACCGTGCCCGAAGGAAACCACCCATAGGCCTGCTCGAGCCACAAAGCCGCGAGCTCGACGTCCTGCGGCGGCACGGCGTGCGTCAGGTCGATGACCGTCACGCCCGGCGCCTCTCGGGCGATCACGCCCTTGACGATCCCCACGTACGGATCCGCGAGCCCGAAGTCGGTGAGCAGCGACACGACGCCGGGGTGCGCTTCCGTCATGAGGACGCCTCGCCGGGCGCGGGCCGCCAGCGCGTGATGCGGCGCGGATAGCCGCTGGCGCGCTGCCGAAACAGCGCGCGGAGCTGCGCGCGCACGATGGTGACGCACCATTCCGGAGGAGCGCTCTCCTCCCACACGAAACCGATCTCACCGGTGTCGCCGAGCAGCTCGGCGCGTCCCAGGTAGGTGCCGTTCGGAAGGTCTACGGCAACGGCGTATCGAACGCCCTCGGCCGCCGGCTCGACGAGCCGGAGCTCGAACTTCATGCCGTGTGCCGGAAGGCTCCGCGCGAGCGCCATGCCGAACAGCATGCACGCGGCGGCTTCAGCCCGCCACCCGCACCTCGGGCTTCGGCTGCGTCGCCGGCTCGGACGACGGCGCGGCGCCGTGCTCGACGACGCGACGGACCAGATAAGGCATGTCGTTCCGGTTCATGTGGACGATCAGCTCCGCGATCAGCCCCGTCGCGAGGATCTGCACGCCCACGACGATCAGGAGCACCGAGAGGATCAAGAGCGGCCGCCCCCCGATGTCCTGACCCAAGATCTTGAGCACCGTGAGATAGGCGCCGAAAATCACGCCGAGCAGCAGCGTGGCGAGCCCGATGCCGCCGAAGAAGTGCGCGGGTCGCCGCTCGTAGCGGAGCAGGAACACGACCGTCAAAAGGTCCATCAGGCCGCGGAAGAACCGCCCGCCCCCTAACTTGCTCTTTCCGAAGCGCCGCGCGTGATGCTCGACCGGAATTTCGGCGATGCGAAAGCGCTTCCAGTGGGCGAGGACGGGGATGAAGCGGTGCATCTCGCCGTAGAGCCGCACGTTGTGCAGCACCACGTCGCGGTAAGCCTTGAACCCGCAGTTGACGTCGTGCAGGCGGATGCCCGTCGCCTTGCGCACCATCCAGTTGAACACGCGCGAGGGCAGCACCTTCGAAATCGGATCGTTCCGCTTCTTCTTGTATCCGGAGACGAGGTCGTAGCCCTCGTTCAGCTTCTCGAGGAAGCGCCCGATCTCCTTCGGGTCGTCTTGCAGATCCGCGTCGAGCGTGAACACGATCCGACCCCGCGCGCGCTCGAAGCCGGCGGCCAGCGCCGCGCTCTTGCCGAAGTTCCCCTGGAGCTCCAGCAGTGCGACCTCCGGGTGCTGCGCGACGAGCCGCTCCACCACGCGCACGGAGCCGTCGGTGCTGCCATCGTCCACGAAGACGACCTCGAACGTCTCCCCGCGTCGGAGGACGGTGCGCGCGTTCTCCGCGATGCGCTCGAACAACGTCTCGAGCGTCGCCTCCTCGTTCAAGAACGGAATCACGAACGAGAGCGTCGGTCGCGGGGACGCGCTCATCGCCTCTCCTCCTCGGGCAGCGACGCGGTGTCGCTCGCCGCGCCGGAGAGACCCAGGGCGACGGCCTGGATCGCGGCACGTGCACAGGCTGTCACGATGGGCTCTTACGTTCCAGGTTTCGAGACGTCAAGGCTGACCCGAGGGACCCGCCGCGGCCGGGGCGCGGCGCTCGAAGACGGTAGCTCAAAGCCGGTAAACGACGAAGCGGTCGTCCTCGTAGGCAGGAATGCGCTCGAAACCCAGCTTCCGCACGGCCTCGCGGCGCACGATGACGTAGTTCAACCGATACTTCGCGGTGAGCATCCGGAGCCGCCGCTGGTCGAGCTCGTTGTAGCCGCGAAGGTCCCGCCGGCTCCGCACCTCGCGGCCCGTGACGTCGCTGAGCCGCCGCTGCCACTCGACGAGCTCGCCCGGCACCATGGGCGCTCCTTTCCAGTCTACGACGATCGCGCGCTGGCCGTGATAGCGAATCCAGTCGAGATCGGGCGGGCTCAAGAACACCGCGTCTGCCGCGGTGTGCTCGCGCATCCAGGCGAGCATCGGGTTCGGTTCGCGGTCACGGAGCAGGCTCGATCGCTCGCGCGTCTTCGCGAGCACGTCCGGCAGCCCCGCGAGCGTCAACGTCGCGCCCGCGACCACGACCCACGCCCCGCGCCGGCGCCAGAACCGCCCGACGAACCCGAGCTTCGCCCGGGCAAGCCCCTCGCCGAGCAGGGCGAGCGCGCAGATCCCCAACGCCGCCACGGAGAAGGTGAACAGGAGCGAAAAGGGATTGCGTCGGTCGTCCGCGAACGTGCCGAGCACGACGAGGCCGCCAGCAGCGAGCGCGACGGCGGCGGGAGCCAGGCGCCGAACGGTGGACGGGGTGATCGCGAGCTCGACCAACACGAAACAGGCGATCGCGACGCAGAAGAGATCGATGTACGGCGCGAGGCGGTACACGAAGATCTGCGCGGCGCGCGGCACGTACTCGATCGTCTGAAATGCCGTGCCGACCCAGACCACGGCCATCAGCGCCGCGAGCAGGATGCCGAAGCGCCCGGCGGCCGTGCGCCGGCCCCGCAAGAGGTGCGCCGCGAGCGCGATGCCGAACACCTGATACGCGGCGAACGGAACGAGCTGCCCGCGGAAGTTTCCCGGGTTGTAGTGATGCGGCGAGCGGATCTCGAACAAGATCTGCTGCGCCCGTTCCGCGTCCGGGGACGACGCCGTGGCCAGCATCACGGGCAGGAGGGGGAGCGCCGCGAGCGCGAGCGGGCCCAGCTGGCGAATTCCCCGCGCAACGAGCCCGGGAAATCCGATGAGGAGCTGAGCCAGGCCGAACACCGGCACCGCGAGCACGAGATAGTTCGCGTGAAACAGCCCGCCGACGCCGAGCCAGATGCCCGAAGCCAAGTAGCGGCCCCGCACGAACTCCGCCGCCCCCGCGAGGAGCCCCAAGCTTCCGATCGCGGACGGCTGAAGCAGCGAGTCGAACACGTAGCTCGTCGCCACGCTCGAGGTCCGGGTCTTCAAGACGACCGCGAGCGTGCAGAAGAACGCGGCGACGGCCGCGCGGCGCGGGCCGAGCGCGCGCAGCATCTCGTACACCATCACCATCCCGGCCGTGACGATCGCGATGTGGACGAGCGCAATCGCCCACCCCTCCGGATCCATCCACAAGAGGAGCGCGCCGAAGTACGCGAAGACCGGGTGATAGTGCGTCGTTTGCGATGCGAACCAGTCGTTCTCGAGGATGCCCGGGTTGGCGATGGTCAGCGACCGGAGCAGATAAACGAGCTGGTTGTCCTGCCCGTAGTCGAACCCGTAGCTGAGCGCGAACCCCAACGCCGCGAGCACGGCCACGAGTCGATCGGCGTTTTCGCGCCCCCACCGAAGCAGGCCTGAAAGCAGGGCGAGCTTCCCCTTCGGCTGTGGTCGAATTTCCGGAGGATCCATTCGGGGGGCGGCGCGAGCCATGTCACATCCAGGCGCCGAACTCCAGTCGAGGCGAACCGTGGCGGGTTTGTCAAAGCACCGTCACTGGAAGCGCGCCCAACGAGTCGGGATCCCGCACGCCGTGGGGCTACCCTCACGCCTGTGTGGAGGTATTATCCCACCCGAGGACACATGGGCTCCATGAAGCAACACCGCGCCGCGCTCGTTGCCGCATTGGCGCCAGCGCTCGCAGCCACCGCGTGCGGCGACGGACATGAGGAACTCCTTTTCGGGAGTGCCAACGAGGCAGCGAGCACGAGCGGCGCGAGCGGCACGAGCGGCGGCTCGCCCAACACCGAGCCCGCCGGGGGCAGCTCGGTGGAGCTCAGCGGCGGCACCCTGGGCGTGTCCCCGAGCGGCGGGTCCTCGGGGATGCTCGCGAACACCGGGGGCACGAGCAGCGGAGCCGGCCCCGACACCGGCGGCACGGGGCTCGTTCCCGGCATGCCCGCCGACCCGACCGGCGGGGACACGTCCCTCTCCGCGGGCGCCGGCGGCGCTCCGGAGGAAGGGGGCGCGCCCGGCGACGAGCAGCCAGGAGGCGCGGGCGGGGTCGCCGGCGCGAACGGGCTCGGAGCCGCGGCAGGCTCTGCGGGCGAAACCGAGCTCCCGCAAGGCGGCACGGCCGGCACCGCGGGAGCCGCGGGAACGGCCGGCACCGCGGGGACCGTGAACGGCTGCGCGACGCCCGGCCTGCTCGACGACATGGAGGATGGGGACGACGCGCTCTGCACGCACGAGGGCCAGAGCGGCACGTGGTTCACGACGAACGACGGCTCCGTGAACGGCGTCCAGGAGCCTCCGGCTCTCTCGGTCGTTCGGCCCGTCGAGGTCACGGATCGCGCGGGGAGCACGCGAGCGATGCGCACCACCGGGCGCGGCTTCTCGAACTGGGGCGCCGCGCTGGGCTTTCGCCTCCGTTCAGCGGCGGGCGGCACGTACGACGCTTCGACTCACGACGCGCTCACGTTCTACGCGAAGGGCAAGCTCAAAGGAAAACTCCGCGTTGCGCTGCGGACGCGCGATCTGGCGCCCGCGGAGGACGGCGGAACCTGTGCGGAAAACACCGGGATGTGTCGCCGCTATCACGGCGCGGACATCGCGCTCACCTCCGGCTGGCACCAGTACAGGATTCCCTTCGACCTCCTCGTGCGTGAAGGAAACGGCGGACCGCCCTTCGATCCGAAGTCCGTGGTGGGCGTGGAGTTTCGCGTCCCCGTTCCCGCCGCGATCGAGCCGTTCGAGTTCTGGGTCGACGACGTCGCGTTCGAGACCGTCGCGCCCTGAGCTGCCGGACGCCGCTCATGACCGCGTACCGCGTGTTCGCCCAGGCCGCGCCGGGCACCCTCGATCCCGCCGCGATCGTCCGAACGGCGACGCGGTTCTTCGCGACGGACGTCACCGTGCTCGGGTTTCACCCCCCGGGAGTGGCCCTCGACGCCGGCGCAGCGCTCGAGGTGGCGCTTTCGAGTCGACACCCCGGCGCCGCCGGGAAGCTCCGCGTTCGGGCGCGCGCTGCGACGGTCGAAGACCTGGAAGCCGCGCGCCGCGCGGAACAGCGCGGTCGCAGCTCCGGGATGAGCCTGCTCGCCGAGCGCTGTCCCTCGGTTTGGGAGATCACCGAGCTCGACGCGGAGCCGCGCGCGGCGATCGCGCTCAGCGGTATCCTCGCGGCGGTGGGACTCGGCCCCGTTCTGCCTCCGGACGAATCCGCGCTGTTCGGAGTGCGCGGCGCGCTCGAGCGCCTCGAACGCCCGCTGCCCTGACGCGCAGCGCGCTCAGCGCTTGCGCAGCACGCGGTCGAGGGGAATGCGCGCGGCCTCGAGCGCGCGCCGCTGCAAATCGCAGAGCGTTCGAATCCCCTCGAGGGCGAGATCGACCATGTGATCCACGTCCGCGCGCGGGAGCGGCTCGGCCTCCGCGGTCCCCTGGACCTCGATGAGCTCGCCGCCCGCCGTGGCCACGACGTTGAGATCGAACCGCGCCGAGCTGTCTTCGAGGTAGTTCAGATCGAGGGCGAGCGCGCCATCGACGTGCCCCACGCTCACCGCCGCGACTTGATCGCGCACGATGGGCGCCTTGAGCAGCCCGCGCTCGGCGAGCGTGGCGGCTGCCGCCGCGAGCGCGACGAAGCCACCCGTGACCGCCGCGGTCCGCGTTCCGCCGTCCGCCTCGAGCACGTCGCAGTCGAGCGAGAGCGTGCGTTCGCCGAGGCGCTCGAGATCCACTGCGGCCCGCAGCGCGCGACCGATGAGACGCTGGATTTCCCGCGTCCGCCCGCTGAGCGGACGCTCGCGCCCGTCGCGGTTTTCACGCCGTTTGGGGTTCGCGCGCGGGTGCATCTGGTACTCGGCCGTGAGCCAACCCTGGCCGCGCCCCACCAAAAACTCGGGCACCCGTTCGTCCACGGAGACCGTGCAGAGCACGACCGTCCCGCCAGCGCGGTAGAGCACCGAGCCCTCGGCGAGCCGGTGAAATCCGATCTCCATCTCGACGGGCCGGAGCGTGCGCGGGTCCCGGCCTCCCCGTTTCGACGCGGTCATCGGGGGCTCCTTAGCACGCCGACCCGGCGCCGGTGCTACCTTCGTCCGGTTCCGTGGCCTCGCGCGACGTCCTCAAGCTGTCGGAGACCTTCTCCAGCCTTCAAGGTGAAGGGCGCAGCACCGGAGCGCCCGCGTTCTTCGTGCGGCTCGCGCTGTGCAATCTCCGCTGTGAGTTCTGCGACACGCGCTACACCTGGGATTTCGAGCGCTTCGACTACGCGCGCGAAGTGCGCACGGTGCCGGTGGCCGCGGTGGCGGAGGCGATCGCCGCCGCGCCGGAGCGCCGGGTAATCGTCACCGGCGGCGAGCCTCTCCTCCAGCGCGCAGCGCTCGAGGCCCTGCTCGAGCAGGTTCCCGACGACGTGCTCGTGGAAGTCGAGACGAACGGCACGCTCGCCCCCGGGCCATTTCTCGAGCGCCGTGTCGCGCAGTGGAACGTCTCGCCCAAGCTCGCCAGCGCGGGAGACCCCGAGCACAAACGTATCCGGCGCTCGACGCTCCTCGTCCTGCGCGATACCGGGCGCGCGGATCTCAAGCTCGTCGTGCGCGACCGAGCCGACGTGACCGAAGCACTCGCCCTCGCCACCTCGCTCGAGTGGCCGCGCGATCGGGTGTGGCTCATGCCGGAGGCAGCGAGCCGCGCCGAGCACGACGCGCGCGCCCCGGACGTGGCCGCGGCGTGCAGCGAGCACGGCGTGCGCTTTTCTCCGCGCCTCCACGTCGTGCTCTGGGGCGGCGAGCGCGGGCGCTGACTTCAGCCGTCGGAGACCACGGTCACGGCGTAGCGGTGCGTTTCACCCGCGACGTCCACGTCGACGAAGAGCACGTCTTCGCGAGCGCCCGGCGCCGTCGGCTCGAACTCGATGCGCAGCGGCGCGCTTTCACCCGGCTCGAGGGTGAGCGGGAGCTCCTCGCCGAACGTGAAATCCGAGAGCCCGAGGCGCGCCCGCGGCGCCTCGAGCGACGCCGGAGCCGCGCAGCCATTCCGCAGGGAGAGCTCTGCCGAGCCGGGAGCGACCGCGAGCACGGTGCCGGGCGTGAGCTCGATGCAGCCATGGCGCGCATCGACGACGACCTCTCCATCGAGGAGGACGACATCGACGGCCTCGCCGCGTGTCGCGCCGAGCCGTGGGATCAGGCGCACCTCGTCTCCGACCACGGCGTTCGCAACGAGCGCGAAGGAGCCGTCTGCGCTGGCCGTCACGGACACGGGAGCGCTCGTGTCGTCGAGGTTCGTCGCTTCGACGATCGCTCCCGGCGTCACCGCGCCGGGCTCCCCCACGAGCGGCGTCCCGCTCATCACGGTCACGCCGGCAGGGTCGATGCCGACGCGGTCCGGGCTGAGCGCGGGCGGCTCGGGCAACGGCGTCGCCCCCTCGGGGGTGCACCCCAGCGCGGTCGCGAAGGCGACGAACGCGAACCGGCGCTGCCAGCGGAGCCACACGACGGCGATCACCCTGCCATGAGAAAGGGCGGAGCCCGCGACGCGGCGGATCGGAAAGCGCCGCGGGCATCCGCCTGCGCTGGGAGTGCACGCAGAGTGCCAAAGCTTGGATTTTCAACCATTTCGAGAAGTTAGGCTCCGCGCGCGCTGTTCCATTTCGTTCCAATGTGAACACCGCGTGCCACCTTGGTACAGTGCCGGTCGTGGCACTCGCCCCGGGCGACGAGCTCGCCGGCCGCTACCGTGTCGTGAGCCCCCTCGGAGCCGGGGGAGCCGCGAGCGTCTTCCTCGTGGAGGACACCCGCGCGCGCACCGGGCGGATCCTCAAGCAGCTGCGGCTGACCGATCCCGAGCTCGTGGCGAGCTTTCGCGCCGAGTTCGCTCTGCTCGCGACGCTCGCGCATCCCTTCGTGACCCACGTGCACGACTTCGGAGCCGCGCGGGTTCGAGGTGAGGTCGTGCACTTCTACACGGCAGAGCGCATCGAGGGCAGCACGCTCGCCGAGCACGCTCGCAGGCGGCGAGACCGCGCGGTGCTCGACCCGTTGCTCGACGCGCTCGAAGGACTCTCCGCCGTGCACGAGCTCGGCGTGCGCCACGGGGACTTCACGCTGGAGAACGTCCTCGTCCGTTCCGACGGGCGCGGAGTCCTGATCGACTTCGGCTGTGCGCGGCCCTTCAACGAGTCTGCCGGCACGCTCGCGGGAACCCCCGGGTATCTCGCGCCCGAGCTGCTGACGAAAGGAGGCGGCGACGGCCGCGCGGATCTCTACGCGGTGGGCAGCGTGCTCGAGCGCCTCGTTCGTCTGGGAGCGCTGCGCCGGGAGCCGCGGCTCGAAGCGCTCGTCGCGCGGTTGCTCGCGGAGCATCCGCGCGAGCGCCCGGCCTCCGTCGACGACGTGCTCCAGGCGCTCGGGCGAAAACGGCCGATCGCGCCCGCGGGTTGGGCCGCGCCGCCGCGCATGGTGGGGCGCGAGGAGGAAATCGCGACGTTCTCGCGCTGGCTGGGCGGGTTCACGCGCGGCGACGTCGGCGTGCGCGTGCTCGCGCTCGAGGGGACACCGGGGATCGGCGTGTCGCGCCTCTTCCGCGAGATGGTCGGGCGCGCGGAGCTCGCGACGACCGTGCTCCGCGCGAGCGCGAGCGAGCCCGAGCCGTTCTCTTGGTTGCTCCGT
>Ga0079224_100002089_pt1 | contig 23930 bp, 17 predicted proteins | sample Stecom2015_FD_80414 | JGI IMG/M metagenome (GOLD analysis project Ga0079224, IMG submission 80414) | Agricultural soil microbial communities from Utah to study Nitrogen management - Steer compost 2015 | ecosystem: Environmental > Terrestrial > Soil > Agricultural land | place: USA: Utah... | reverse complement strand
GATCGAGACCTTGTGGACCGGGTCGGCGTGCGGCAGCTCGCGGGCAACCAACGCGTGGCCGGCCTCGTGGTAGGCCGTCATCAGCCGCTCGCGGTCAGAGATGACGCGGCTCTTGCGCTGTGGACCGGAGATGACCCGGTCGATCGCCTCGTTTAGTTCGTCGCGGCCGATCGTCTTCTTGTTCTTGCGAGCGGCCAGAATCGCCGCCTCATTGACCAGGTTCTCCAGGTCCGCGCCAGAGAAGCCGGGCGTCTCGCGTGCCAGCGCTTCGAGGTTGATGTCCTCTTCGAGCGGCTTGCCGCGGGTGTGGACTTCGAGCACTTCCAGGCGCCCACGGATGTCCGGCCGGTCGAGGATGACCTGGCGGTCAAAGCGGCCCGGGCGCAGAAGCGCCGGGTCGAGCACGTCTGGCCGGTTGGTCGCGGCCACCACGATGACGTTGGTGGTGCTGTCGAAGCCATCCATCTCGACCAGAATCTGGTTCAAGGTCTGCTCGCGCTCGTCGTGGCTGCCGCCCAGCCCGGCGCCGCGCTGGCGGCCCACAGCGTCGATCTCATCGATAAACACGATACACGGCGCGTTGCGCTTGGCCTGATCGAAGAGGTCTCGCACGCGCGATGCGCCGACGCCGACGAACATCTCGACGAACTCGGAGCCGGAGATGCTGAAGAACGGCACGCCCGCCTCACCGGCGACCGCGCGCGCCAGGAGGGTCTTCCCGGTACCGGGAGGGCCAACCAGCAAGACGCCGCCCGGGATGCGCGCGCCGAGCGCCGCGAACTTCTCGGGGTACTTCAGGAACTCAACGACCTCGGCCAACTCCTCTTTGGCTTCAACCGCCCCGGCGACATCTCCAAACGTCACTGTGGGCTTGTTGCCGGTGAACATGCGCGCCCGGCTCTTGCCGAAGGAGATGGCCTGGTTATTGTTGCCCTGGGCCTGGCGCATCATGAACACGACGATACCGACGATCAACAAGATTGGTAAGACGAAGGTCAAAATGCCAATCCAGTTGCCCCAGGAGCTGGCTTCGTTGACCTGGATGCGGACATCTTCTGAGGTGATGCCGTAGAAGGTCAGCGCCTGGTAGATGTCGACGTTGTCGTCGAAGCGAGCCTTGGCCGTTTGATCGTCGGTCAGGAAGTGAACGGTTACGACGTTGGAGCCTTCAGTCGTCTCGAGGTATTCGACCTGGCCCCGCTTAATCGCAGCGGCGACCTCGTCCATCGCGACTTGCCGATCGTCGTCACCACGGTTGATGAATGTGACCCAGAGTGCAATGACGGCGATGATCAGGATGATCCAGACAAAGCCGTTGCGGAGCCACCGGTTGTCAGTCATGCGGCGTCCTTCTATTGGATGCTTGGCGTTACGTTACCTGCGCGAGTGGCCGACGTGTGTGCGAGCTTTCGACAGGCGCACATTGTGGGCCGATTATATCAGCGCCGCCCGTCGTCCCCGGCGGCCGCAGGTAGGAGATTAGTCTGCCAGTAACGCCGCGATATATGGCAGGTTGCGGTATCGCCCGGCGTAGTCAAGCCCGTAGCCGACGATGAAGACGTCGTCGACGTCGAACCCCACCCAGTCTGCCTGCGTTTGCGCCTTGAGCGCACCAGGCTTGCGGAGCAGCGTCACCACCCGCACCTCGCGCGGGTTGCGCTCCTCGAAGATGCGCCGCAGGTAGTCCAGCGTCGTGCCCGAGTCGACGATATCCTCGACGATCAGCACTCGCCGGCCAGCGATATCCGAATCGAGGTCCTTGAGGATTCGCACCGTGCCGCTCGAGGTGCGACCGCTACCGTAGCTGGACACCGCCATGAATTCGAACGTCACCGGAATGCACAGCGCTCGCGCCAGATCCGCCATGAAGATGACGGCGCCATTCAGCACCCCGACCAGCAGCGGCGGGTCATCCCCGTAGAACTCGGAAATCTCCGCCCCGAGCTCGGCGACGCGCCGCTGGATCGTCTCTGCATCGATCAGAATTTCGTGATCATCCGTCGCCACCCGCTCCCCCGTCTCTTCTCCGCGAAGGTCTTCGATGCGCACGTGGTCGCGCTCGATGATCGCCCGCAGCCCGTAGGGCAGCTCGATGACCGCCCCGGTTCGCCCCCGAGCCGCCGCGATGACCGCGCTGATCCGTTCGTGGGTGATCTCGCGCGCGTCGCCGCCGATCAATCCGGTCGCCACCATCTTTAGCACACGTCCGCTGACGGCGGCGGGCTCGCTGCGCAAGAATCCACGATCGACCCACGCGCCTTCGCCGTCGCGCCGCACAACCGCTCGATAGCGCTCTTGAGCCAGCGCTTCGACGATCTCGGCATCCTGGCGCGCCAGCTCGACGGAGCGCAGCAGCGCCTGGTCTGCGCCCGGCTCGATATCGCGGAGCAACGGCAGCAGCTCATGCCGGATACGGTTGCGCCGGTAACGCGGGTCGAGATTGCTCGGGTCCTCGGCATGTGGTGTCTGGGTCAGTTCCAGCACTGTCACAAGATCCGCGCGTCCGACGCCGAGGAGCGGCCGAAGCAGGCGAATGGTCCCGTGTCGTGTATCGAATGTGCTTTCGTGCTCCATCCCGGCAGCTCCCAACGGCGAGGCGCCGGTGAGCAGCCGCAGCAGGACCGTCTCGACCTGATCGTCACGCGTGTGCGCAGTGACGACCGTATGAATTCCCAGCGAGCGAGACAACCGCGCGAGCCGCTCGTAGCGCAGCTCGCGGAGCGCTGCCTCCGGGCCGCCCTCCATCTCGTCCGCCATGCCCTCTACGCGCACTGCAACGAATGGCAGGCTGAAGCGTCGCGCCTGCTCAGCTACCAGGCGGGCTTCGTCGGCCGTCTCCGGGCGCGTGCGATGGTCGACATTAGCGACGATGACGGGACCGACCCGCCCGGCAGCGCGCGCGACCGCCGCAACCACCAATAGCCCCATCGAGTCCGCGCCGCCGGAGCACGCCAGAATGACCGGCTCGCTCCAGGATTTAGCAACCGCCCGGTATGCCGGCGTGCGCCGGACAGCCGCGAACGCCCGGCGCAAATCGCTGGAATCGGAGAGATGACTTGCGCAGGCTGCGGTCATGGCTGGTGAATCAGTTTCGGAGATTGTGAATGGGTAGGTCCCGGCGGTTGGATTCGAAACAACTACTCAGAGCTTACGAGTCCCTTCCACGCAAACTGCTCTAGAGTTATGTCATACGACATGAACGATAGCGTTAGAAGTCGCCGATTCACTTCCCGTCTGCTTGTGACAGGGGGATAGTATCATGGCACCTGCCCAGCCTGTCTCGGCTGAGAGCTCCACAATGTCCTCGCAGACGATCCCAGATTCCACAGCACAAGCGGTGAACTGGATGTCACCTTCACCAGTGGCCCGGTCTACCGCTACTTCGATGTGCCACTGAGTGTTTGGCTACACTTCAACCTGGTAGCCGAGCTTGATGACAGTCTCGGCAAGTTCTTCAACCGGTACATCCGACAAGGAGGGCACGACTATGTCCAGATTGACGCTCCACATGGCAACGCGCTGGGAGATCGGCAATGAAGAAACTCACTACTTCAACTCATACGACGAGGCCATCGAGTTCATCAATTCCCAGCCTGACTCCGACCTATGGAGGTACTTCCCGATCGATGCCGGCCGCATCGTCGACTTCGGCAAAGCGTACAAGCCGTTCGCACCCGACTACGAGGAGACCAAGAGGGACGGGAAGCGTGTTCCGGAGAGCCAGTGACGGTTACTGGGTGGCTCAGGTCACGCGCAGGAACCCGGGCGATCCCCGTCGCTTCCGCAGCCGCTACGCGCACAGCGAGGAGGATGCCTGGGAGAAATCAGAGGATCTACTCCAGGAAGGAGGATGGATCGACTAGTGGGTCCCCGATCGCAAGGAGTACATGATTCAGGTCAGTTTCCCGACCGGCAGAGTCACCCGGTACGCGAAGAGCGAGATCGAGGCCGAGTCGATCCGCAGGGGCCTGATCATGATGCGCGACACCGGACTGTCCTCCAACTCGGACAGGATGGAAGCCGCGTTAGAGAAGTGGTTGGAAGCACGCTGGGTAGACGTGCTGCGCGACGAGCTGACAGAGGGCACCTGGCAACGCTACGAACAGGGCACCCGGCTCTATCTGATCCCCGGGCTGGGTAAGCACCGGGTCATTGAGATCACCCCGCGACAGGTCGACACCTTCCTGGGCAGGCGGGCACTGGACGGTGTCGGTATCAGGCAGCAGTACAAGTGCTATCAGGCCCTGTTGAACTGCTTCAACTGGCTGATGCAGGGCCGCGAGGTCCCGGACAACCCCATCTGGGACGCTCAGAAGCCAAGGTACCGGTCCCCGAAGAAGCGGCCGATGACACCGGCCGAGGTCCGCAAGGTGCTGCAAGCGGCCGAGTCCGACCGGCTCGGTGCGCTCTGGACGCTGATGCTGGTGCATGGGCTGCGGATCAGCGAAGCTCTTGGCCTTAGCTGGGAGTATGTCGATTGGCATGACAACCTCATCTCGATCGAGTACCAGCTGTCACGTCCTGGGGGGTCCGGGTGCTCGCTTGGTCGGCCTCAAAACCGACGGGTCGAAGCGGAGAATTCCGATGAACAAGATGGTGCGTGAGCGGCTTGAAGCGCACTGGGAGCGGCACGGCAAGCCGAAGAGCGGGTTCGTGTTTGTGACGGAACACGGTACCCCGTTCCTTCACCGAAACGCGAGCCGGGACCTCATAAAGTTCCTCAAGAAGCAAGGCATCACGGACATCACTCCGCACCAGCTCCGGCACACGGCAGCGTCGATGCTGGCCCACTACGGGGTGCACCCGTCGACGGCTCGTGAGTTGCTGGGTCACACTGACGTGGACATGACGCTCAAGGTTTACACGCACGCGATGGACGAAGCGAAGCGCGCAGCGGTGGAGTGGACGGACGAGCTACTGTCAGATTAGCTGTCAAATTGGCTGTCAAAGCTCTAAGGGGTGCCGTCACCCTTCTCAGCAACCTGCGTATGTACTAGGGTGCCGGCGGTTGGATTCGAACCAACGACCCAGGGCTTATGAGTCCCTTGCTCTACCTCTGAGCTACGCCGGCCCGGCGCATCATTAAGGTTACATCTCCGCGGTCGGGCCTTCAAGTGTGCCGCCAAGCCCGAGTCGCTCCAGTACAATCATGTGGTGTCGGCGAGAACGAGAAGCACGCGTCACCGACCTTGCTAGAACAGGGATTGCCGCCTGTGTCCAATGCCCCGGTAAGCCAAGTCGATCTCCTCGCGCCACTCAACCCGGAACAGCGCCTGGCCGTGACTACCGTCGACGGCCCGCTGCTGATCGTCGCCGGTCCGGGGAGCGGCAAGACGCGCGTACTCACCGTCCGCATCGCCTACCTCATCCAGGAGCACAACATCGCGCCCTGGAATATCCTGGCGCTTACCTTCACAAACAAGGCCGCCCGCGAAATGAAGGACCGCATCGAGCGCTTTGTGGGCGAACGCGCCCGCTGGGTGATGATGGGCACCTTCCACTCGTTCTCGGCGCGCATCCTGCGCCAGTACGGCGGCGAGATCGGCATCGACCCGAACTTCGTGATCTACGACACGGCCGACCAGGGTGGCGTCATCAAGTCGGTCATGGAGGAACTGGACATCAGCACGCGGCAGTTCAACCCGCGCGCGATCCTGGGAGCGATCTCTGCGGCCAAGAGCCGTAATATCGATCCCGACATCTACTCCCGCACGGTGGGCTCCTACTGGGAGGAGATCGTCGCCCGCGTCTACCCGCGCTACCAGGAGACGCTACGCCGGCGCAACGCGCTCGATTTCGACGACCTGCTCACCGAGGCGCTACGCCTGATGCGCGAGTCCGATCACGCCCGGCGGAGCCTCCAAGAGCGCTACCAGTACGTGCTGGTCGACGAGTACCAGGACACCAACCACCTGCAGTATTTGCTCGTGAAGGAGCTCAGCCAGGAGCACCGCAACCTGTGCGTCGTCGGCGATCCCGACCAGTCGATCTACGGCTGGCGCGCCGCCGACATTCGCAACATCCTGAATTTCAAGCACGACTACCCGGAGGCGCAGGAGGTGCACCTAGAAGAGAACTATCGCTCGACGCCCGAGATCCTCTCGGCGGCCGACGCGGTCATTCGCGAGAATACCCAGCGCATCGAGCGCGCCCTGCGCACCTCCCGATCCGAAGGCGCCAAGATCGTCGTCCGCGAGTGCCTTGACGAGTACTACGAGGCGCGCTTCATCGTCGAGGAAATCGCCCGACTGCAGCGCGAAGCGGGATACGATGGAAGTGACATCGCCGTCCTCTATCGCACCAACGCTCAAAGCCGGACGATTGAAGAGACGTTCATCCGTGCCGGCATTCCCTACCAGCTCATCGGCGGCACGCGTTTCTACGAGCGCCGCGAGATCAAGGACGTCATGGCGCTCTTGCGCCTGATTCTCAACCCGAACGACACGCTCTCGTTCGAGCGCGTCATCGACGCGTTCCCGTTGGGCCAGGGCATCGGAGCAAAGACGCTGGCGGACCTGGAGGCGTGGTGCCGCATCAACGATCGCGGCCTGGGAGACGCCCTCGGGATGCTCGGCGAGCCGGGCGGCCCGCAGGTCGCCCCGCGCGCGGTCAACCTCCTGACCGACGTCGCGGCAACGCTCGACAGGTTGCGCATCGACGTCGAGACGATGCCGCTCACGCGCTTCTTCGACCACGCGCTCGAAGAATCCGGCTATCAGGAGCACTTCACGTCCGGCGATCCGGAAATGATGGAGCGCTGGGAGAACCTGCTCCAGTTGCGGGCCACGATGGAGCCGTTCGATCTCGTCGAGGACGAGAACCGCCTGATGCTATTTCTGCAAGAGATCGCGCTCGTCTCCGACCAGGACCAGATCGTCGACGACCGCGACCGGGTCACGCTGATCACACTGCACGCCGTCAAGGGCCTCGAGTTCAAAGTGGTCTTTATCACCGGCGCCGAGGATGGACTGATCCCTCACGCGCGCTCGATCACCGAGAACCCCGAGGCCCTCGAAGAGGAGCGGCGCTTGTTCTACGTCGGCATCACGCGCGCGGAAGATCACCTCTACATCACCCACGCCGCCCGTCGCAGCCGCTTTGGCTACGCCGACATGTCGGTTCCATCGCAGTTCCTGGCGGCCATCCCGCCTGAGCTGATCACCGACCCACCCCTTCGCAAGCCGTCCGGGAATCAAAGTCGCCGGCGCCTGCAGCCGATCGGCGCGGACCAGCCGAAGGAGACGCCGACCTACGAAGTCGGCCAGCGCGTGTTCCATACCAAGTTTGGAGATGGGATCATCCAGGCAGTGGAGGATAAGCCGGGCGACCAGGAGGTGGTCGTGCAATTTGTCCGCCACGGCCAGAAGCGGCTGCTTGCCAGCTTCGCGAATCTCACCGTCGACTAGCACGAGCTTAAGGGATCTTCTGGGGGAGGGAAGCATGCCTCAACGATGGACGTACTCGTTCACTGAGGGTTCGGGCGAGCAGCGGGATCTACTCGGCGGCAAGGGGGCAAACCTCGCCGAGATGACCAACATCGGCATGCCCGTCCCGCCTGGCTTCATCATCACGACCGAAGCCTCCCGCGCCTATCTCGAAGCCGGCGAAATAACCGACGAGATCTGGAATGAAGCGGTGGAACGCGTGCGCGAGCTCGAGCGCACTACCGGACGTGAGTTCGGTAGTGCCACGAACCCGTTGCTTGTCAGCGTGCGATCTGGCGCGGCCATCTCGATGCCGGGAATGATGGACACGATCCTAAACCTCGGTCTCAACGATCGATCCGTCCAGGGCCTCGCCAGCCAGGCGGACGAGCGCTTCGCCTGGGACTGCTACCGGCGACTCATTCAAATGTTCTCGGACGTCGTCCTCGGTGTCGACGCCGAGCTCTTCGAAGACGCACTGGATGCCGAGAAGCGACGCATCGGGGTGATTAACGATCAGGACATCCCGGCGGAGTCGCTGCGCGCGCTGGTCGAAACGTACAAGCGCATCGTCGCGGACGAAACGGGCGAGGAGTTCCCGCAGGACCCGCTGATTCAGCTCAAGCGGTCCGTCGCGGCCGTCTTCGAGTCATGGAACACCCGGCGGGCGATCAACTATCGCCGCCAGCACCGCATCCCCGACGACCTCGGCACCGCCGTCAACGTGCAGACGATGGTCTTCGGCAACATGGGCGAAACCTCCGCCACCGGCGTGGCCTTCACTCGCAACCCCTCGACCGGAGAGCCGGGTCTGTTTGGAGAATTCCTCACCAACGCCCAGGGGGAGGATGTCGTCGCCGGGGTGCGCACACCGCTGCCAATCGACCAGATGGCATCGGTCCCGGGGCTAGAGGATGCCAGCCGGCAGCTCTACGAGTTGGCGGAGCGCCTGGAGAAGCACTACCGCGACATGCAGGATCTGGAGTTCACCATTCAGCATGGTCAGCTCTACATGCTGCAAACGCGCACCGGCAAACGCACAGGCCAGGCCGCCGTCAAGATCGCGGTCGACCTCGTCGACTCCGGCCTGATCGAGCCGTGGGAGGCAGTCCTGCGCGTCGCCCCCGATCAGCTCGACCAGCTTCTGCACCCGATGATCGATCCGGCGTTCCAGCCCGAGGTGCTGACGACCGGCCTGCCGGCCAGCCCCGGCGCGGCGTCCGGCAAGATCGTCTTCGACGCCGATGAGGCCAAGCGCCGCGGCGATGCCGGCGAGGCAGTGATCCTGGTGCGCCGCGAGACCTCGCCCGACGACTTCCACGGCATGGTCGCCGCGAAAGGCGTGCTGACGGCTCGCGGCGGCATGACCTCGCACGCCGCCGTGGTCGCGCGCGGCATGGGTAAGCCCTGCGTGGCCGGCGCTGGCGAGCTCGAAGTCGACCACCAGAAGCGCACGATGTCGGTGAATGGCCGCGTCCTGCATGCCGGGGACGTCATCACGATCGACGGCGGCACTGGTCGAGTGATCGCGGGCGAAGCGCCGATGGTCGAGCCACAGGTCGGCGGCGATGTCGCGCGCATCCTGGCCTGGGCCGACGAGTTTCGGCGGCTCGGCGTGCGCGCCAACGCCGACACCGCGGAGGATGCCGCGGTCGCCCGTGAGTTCGGCGCCCAGGGCATCGGGCTGTGCCGCACTGAGCACATGTTCTTCGGCGAAGAGCGGCTGGACGCGATTCGCGAGATGATCCTGTCGCAGAATGCCGTGGACCGCCGCAAGGCGCTGGAACCGCTGCTCGACATGCAGCGCGCCGACTTCGAAGGCATCTTCCGCGCCATGGACGGCCTGCCCGTCACGATCCGCACGCTGGACCCGCCTCTCCACGAATTCTTGCCCCACACCGAGGAGGAACTGGAGAACCTCGCCGCGCACTTCGGGCTGGATATCGAGACGGTTCGCAACCGGGTGGCCGCGCTCATCGAACAGAACCCCATGCTCGGCCATCGCGGCTGCCGGCTTGGGATCGCCTACCCCGAGATCACCGAGATGCAGGCGCGCGCGATCTTCGAGGCTGCCCGGAACTGCATCGAAGACGGCGTCGTCGTCATGCCGGAGATCATGATCCCGCTGGTCGCCGACGTCGCCGAGCTAGAGCGGCAGAAGGCGACCATTGAAGCCGTAGCCTGCGAGGTGTTCGGCAATGATGGGCCAAATTTCGAGTACCAGATCGGGACGATGATCGAGTTGCCGCGTGCCGCGCTGACGGCCGGCGAGATCGCCCGCGAGGCGAACTTCTTCTCGTTCGGCACGAATGACCTGACCCAGACGACCTACGGCCTGAGCCGCGACGACTCCGGCCGCTTCCTTCCGATGTACGTCGAGCAAGGCATCTTCCCGGTCGACCCGTTCGTGACGCTGGATCGCGTGGGCGTCGGACGGCTGATCGAGATCGCCTGCGAGGAAGGTAAGAAGACGCGCCCCGACCTCAAGGTCGGCATCTGCGGGGAGCATGGTGGCGACCCGGAGAGCGTGGAGTTCTGCCACATCTGCGGGCTTGATTATGTCTCATGCTCGCCCTACCGCGTACCGGTCGCCCGGCTGGCCGCCGCGCAGGCGGCGCTTCGCAACCGCCAACCAGACTAGCTTGGTCTAGACGCGCGGCGATAGCGTACGTACACTGAGGGCGGCAACAGTCGCCCCGGCCGATCGTGTTCAGGAAAGTGGGCACGACACTGAAGACGCCGAGACAGCGATATCAGGAATGGGAGGAAGCCTGGCTGGTCCCGGCGGCCGCCAGGTCAGCATGCGCGACACGTCAACGCGAGGAAGCGCCCTGCGATGTGCGCACCCCTTTCCAGCGCGACCGCGACCGCGTGGTGCACTGCCAGGCCTTTCGGCGCCTCAAGTCCAAGACGCAGGTGTTCCTACCGCCCTCGGGGGACCACGTGCGGACGCGCCTCACCCACACCCTGGAGGTGATGCAGATAAGCCGGACGATCGCCCGCGCCCTGGGCCTCAACGAGGACCTGACTGAAGCAATCGCGATGGCCCATGACCTGGGCCACACGCCTTTTGGCCACGCCGGTGAAGCGGCGCTAGCCAGCGTCTTTCCCGGTTTCCGCCACAACGAGCAGAGCTTGCGCGTCGTCGACACGCTGGAAAAAGACGGAGCAGGCCTCAATTTGACCAACGAGGTACGCGACGGCATCCTGCGCCACTCGAAACCAGTGAGCGAGATCGCCGGGAGTGTCTCCGGCCGTCCGGCGACCGCCGAAGGCCAGGTCGTCAAGATCTCCGACGGCATCGCGTACATCAGTCACGACCTGGACGACGCGCTCAACGCCGGGATGCTCGACGAAGCATCCATCCCGGCTAACGTCATCGCCGTCCTGGGCGACCGCCACAGCACGCGGATCGACACCCTGGTCAAGAGCGTGATCGAGTACAGCCGCCCGCTGCTCGGCGAGCCAGTTGACGGCCGTCAGGTCATCGTCATGGGCACCGACGAGCACCGCGCCGCCGACGAACTGCGCAACTTCCTTTTCGCCAATGTCTACGCGCCGATCAACGCACTTCCCTCAACGCTTCACGCCAAGGAGATCGTCGTGCGGCTCTTCCGCTACTTCACCGAGCATCCGACCGAGATGCCGGAGTCGTGGCGCTGCCGGGTCGAATTGGACGGCGCCGAGCGCGCGGCCGCCGATTTCGTCTCCGGCATGACCGATGAGTACGCTCGGCGCACCTACAATGAGGTCTTCATCCCCAGGTTCGAGGAGATTTGACGCATGGCTGCCGATAATGTCGAACGCATCAAGGAACGCCTGGACATCGTCGACATCGTAGGCTCGCGGGTCCAGCTCCGCAGGGCTGGAAGGAACTTCAAGGGGCTGTGTCCCTTCCATCAGGAGAAGACACCCTCGTTCGTCGTCTTTCCGGATTCGCAGAGCTACCACTGCTTCGGTTGCCAGAGGAACGGTGACATCTTCAGCTTCGTGATGGACACCGAGAACCTGACGTTCCCGGACGCCATGGAGCGGCTGGCCCAGCGCGCCGGCATCGAACTGGAGTCGCGGCGGCCGGTCAACCCGGAACGCGACGAGCATCGCCAGCGGCTCATCGACCTCAATGAGCGCGCGGCTTTCTATTTCAGCAGCTACCTGTGGTCCGCCGATGCCGCTCAAGCCGCCCGCGAACTCCTGGAACGCCGTGGCGTGGACCGCCCAACGGCCGAGACTTTTGGGTTAGGCTTCGCGCCCGATTCCTGGGACGCGCTGAAGAACCACCTCCAGCAGTCGGCTGGGGCGACCGAGGATGCGCTGGTCGAGGCTGGCCTGGCCTCGCGGGCCGAGAGCGGGCGCGTCTACGACCGCTTCCGCAATCGCCTGATGTTCCCGATCCGCGACCGCAAAGGCCAGGTGATTGGGTTCGGCGCTCGCGCCCTGGGCGACGAGATGCCGAAGTATCTCAACTCCCCCCAGACGCCAATCTTCGACAAGAGCGCCACCCTCTACGCTCTCGATCGCGCCTTCCCCGAGATCCGCAAGACACGCACGCTGATCGTCGTCGAGGGGTATATGGATGCCATCACCGCCCATCAGTTCGGGTTCCGCAACGCGGTCGCTTCGATGGGCACGGCATTGACCGAAGCGCAGGTGCAGGCAATCAAGAGTTATGTCGACAAGGTCTTCGTTGCCCTTGACTCCGACGCCGCCGGTCAACTCGCCACCGTCCGCGCGATCGATACCCTGCGCCAGGGCTTCGCCGACCAGACGGACTTCACGGTGGACGCCCGCGGCATGATTCGCACCGAGCACGCGATCGACGCGGAGATCAGGATCGTGACCCTAGAGGGCGGCAAGGACCCGGACGAGCTCATCCGCTCCGATCCGGCGCTCTGGCAGGCGGCGCTCGACGACGCCGTGCCGCTCGTCGAGTACATCCTCAAGACGCGCCTGGCGAACATCGAAGACTCACCGGCCGCCCGTGCCGATGCGCTACGCGAGATTGCCGCTCCGGTCCTGCGCGAGGTGCGGGACAAGATCATTCAGGCCGAGTACATCGACCTGACGGCGCGCATGCTCGGCTACAAGGAGCAGATCGTCCGCGATGCCCTGTTGGTGCGCCGCCGTCCCGAGCGTCACGAGCCGGAGCCGCCGTGCCGGCAACGAGAGCGCCGGCTCGCCACCGACCCGGAGCGGGTCTTGCTCAGCCTGCTCCTCGCGTATCCGCTGGGCTACGCCAGCCGCGTCGGCACGCTCAACGATATCGAGCCCGAGACAATGCGCGACGCCCGTCACCGCGCGATCCTCGCCACTCTGATCGCGGCCGGCTGGGACGCCGACGCAGCCATGACGATGCTCGACGACGTGCTTCGCGAATATGCCCGGCAGCTCATCACATCAGTTCAAGTGCGCGAGGATCTGAGCCCCGGAATGGCGAACAACGAAATCATCCAGGCGATGGAGACGCTGGGCCGGGCTCGCTACCAGGAGATGGTGCGCCAGACCCAGGCCGACATCCAGGCGGCCAAGGAGACCGGCGACGCCGAATTGCTCCGCGAGAGCCTGCTGCGCATGGCCGAGCTGGCGGCTAACAAGAAGCAGTTTGATCCGCGCCAAAGCCCCTACTTCAACGACTTGCGCACGAAGGCCTCATGACCCGGTGAGCAGCCCCCTGACCGCGGCGACCACGCCGGCGTCCTGATCCGGCAACACCGCTCGGGCATCGATCACTGCGCGGTCGTCGACGATGCGCGGGAATACCGCGGGCTCGCCCAGACGCAGCCGGCGCGCCACTTCCGAAGCGCCAACGCCGTCCAGCGAGATCGACAGCCCCATAGAGGGCTGCGATTTGCCAGGCAGTGAACCGCCCCCGATCACCGATACAGTCTCCACCCGCTGGCAGCGCCCGTCGCCGATCTCGGCTAGCCAGCGGTCAACCCGCGCCGCAAGCTCCTCGGAGGACCGCGAAATCATCCTCCAGATCGGTACGTGCTCGTCATGCTCGCCGCGCAGATAGTGACGCAGCGTGGCCGCGATTCCGGCCTGGACAGTCTTATCGACGCGCACGGCCCGGGCCAGCGGATGTCGGGCGACGGCCGCGACGGCGCGCTCGGTCCCCAGTACAAGCCCAGCCTGCGGGCCACCGAGCAATTTGTCACCGGACGCCGTCACGACGTCGACTCCCGCAGCGATGCTCTCGCCCAGCGTCGGCTCGTGCGCCAGCCCATACTGCTCCGTCTGCACCAGGCAGCCGCTGCCGACATCCTCGATCAGGAGCAGGCCATGGACGTGAGCGAGCTCCGCCAGTTCGCGTAGCTCTGGCTGCTCCGTGAAGCCCGTGATCTCGAAATTGCTGGCATGGACGGAGAGGATCGCCGCCGTTTCGTCGTCGATCGCCTGCTCGTAATCGGACAGTCGCGTGCGGTTGGTGGTGCCGACCTCGACGAGGATCGCGCCGCTCTGGCGCATGACGTCAGGGATCCGGAAGCCACCCCCGATCTCAACCGCCTGTCCCCTCGAGACGATCACCTTGCGGCCAGCGCAGAGGGCACTGAGCGTCAAGAGAATGCCGGCGGCATTGTTGTTGACCACCAGCGTGCGCTCCGCGCCGGTCAAGACTCGCATGAGCGCGCTCACCTCGCGCCCCCGACCACCCCGCGCGCCGGTTTCGAGCTCGACTTCTAGCGGCAGGTAGTGCATCGCCGCCGCGGCCATCGCGTCCGCCGTGTCCTTGGAAACTGGCGAACGTCCAAGGTTGGTGTGGACGACGACGCCAGTGCCGTTGATCACCACCTGTACACCGGTAGCCCGGAGGATGGCTAGCTCGTCACTGAAGCGCCGTCGGACGCCGTCGGCGGCGTCGACGTTGCCAGCCAGGATCTCGGCGCGGGCGGCATCGATCGCGAAGCGGGCACAGCTAGTGAGGTATTCGGCGTCGAGCGCATCGCGTTGATCGGGGGGTAAAGATTCGACGAGTTCGAAGACAGCCGGGAGCCGCCGAAGCGCCTCTTGCGTGCGCTGATCCACCCGTGGGAGCCCCTTTCCAACCGTGGAAGCGGCGGGATGAAAAAGGCCGAGAGCCCCCTGTCATGGTGCTCTCGGCCTATTGCTGTCGGGGAGAGAGGATTTGAACCTCCGACCTCCTCGTCCCGAACGAGGCGCGCTGCCGGGCTGCGCCACTCCCCGGATGCCGAGAAAGTATAGCACCTTCGTGGGAATCATTCCAGACCAAGCAGCCAGAGAGGCCCAAATTCGATAGAATTGATAGGCGGTATCGCCCACATTGCCCGCGTAGCTCAGGGGACAGAGCAGGGGCGTCCTAAGCCTCGTGACGGGGGTTCGAGTCCCTCCGCGGGCGCCGTAATTTAAGGGCCGGTTGCAACCGGCCACCGATCGGCAAGCAGCCGACGTACAGGAAGGGCGAGCCCGCCATGACCGACGTCACAATCCATATCCAGGGTGTCGACAATAGCACGGCGATTCGCGAGTACATCCAGGAACGGATTGATCGGCTCGAGCGATTCAACGAACGGGCAGTCGACGGTAAGTTCGAGCTGCGCCCCGTCCGTCACCGCTCCGGCGGCGAGCAGTGGGTCGCCCAGTTCACGATGTACTTGCCGGGCCGGATCCTGCGCGCTGAGATGCGCGATCACGATCGACACCATGCGATCGACGTGGCGATCGAGAAGATGCGCAAGCAGCTGCGGCGCTACAACGCCCGCAAGATCGACAAGAACCGTCGCGGCGCAGTCAACCTCGGCCGGCTCGCTGCCGCCCAGGTGGAGCAGGACAGCCTCATGCAGGACGGGGCGGCCTCCGAACTGGGACCGGTGGTGCGCACCAAGACGTTCGAATACCTGTCGATGGACACGGAAGAGGCGATCGAGCAGATGGAGTTGCTGGAGCACGACTTCTTCGTCTTCCGCGACGCCGAGACGGGAGACACCAACGTCGTCTATCGACGCCATGACGGCGACTATGGCTTGATCCGCCCGGAATCCAAGTAATACCGTCCGCCGGGTGGAATAGATCGACGCGCTGCTCTGTTTGGACTTGGGGCCAGCCGCGCGTTTCCAGTTGGCCCTGGGGGAAGAGCAGCCGAAGGAAGAACCATTGGCGTCCGCCGCAACAGCGCCTGACGTACGTCTGAACGTTATTCCGACCATCGCCCGCGTGGCGATGGTCACCGTGCATACCTCGCCGTTATCCGCGCTCGGCGGCCCAGACGCGGGCGGACTGACGGTGTACGTCATGGCGCTGGCCGAGCAGCTCGCGGCCAGCGGTATCGCGGTCGACATCTTCACGCGCCGCTTCGACACGACCACACCGGACGTCGTCGAGATCTCGCCCGGCATCCGCGTCATAACGCTGACTGCCGGCCCCGCCGAGCCGGTGCCGAAAGATGACCTTTACTGCCTGCTCTCTGATTTCGCCAGCGAGATGGCGCTGTTCGCGCTCGAGAACGGCGTGCGCTACGACATCATCCACACTCACTACTGGCTGTCGGGCTGGGTCGGCAAAATCCTCAAGCGCTACTGGGACGTGCCGGTCGTCCACATGTACCACACGCTGGCTCACCTCAAGAACCAGGCATCACCGAACGGTGTGCGCGAGTCGAGCCTACGCCTGCGCGTCGAGCGCGAGCTCGTCGAGGTGGTCGACCAGATCGTCGCGCCCAATCCCGACGAGCACGCCGAGCTTATCTGGCGGCTCGGCGCGGGCAATTGCCGCGTTTGCACTCTGCCACCCGGGATCAACCTCGAACGCTTCCAGCCCGCCGACGCCAGCGAGGCGCGCAAGCAGCTGGGCTTGCCGGACGCACCGACCGTCCTGTTCGTCGGTCGGATCGACCCAATCAAGGACATCGACACACTGATCGAGGCGGTCGCCTTACTCCACCGCCAGAATGCACCCGAGCTGCGGCCTTACCTCCTGATCGTCGGTGGCGAGCTCGATGACGATGGCCGGCCCACCGGGGCGCTGGCCCGCGTCGAGCAGCGCGCGCGGGAACTGGGGATCGCGGATGCGGTCCGCTATCTCGGCTCGCGCCCGCAGGAAGACCTACCCCAGATCTACGCCGCTGCTAGCGTCTGCGCCGTCTCGTCGCGCTACGAATCGTTCGGGCTGGTCGCCGTCGAAGCGATGGCCTGCGGCACGCCGGTCGTCGCCACGCGCGTCGGCGGAATGCGCTTCACGATCGAGGAGGACGTGAGCGGCGTCCTGGTGCCGCCCGGCGATCCGGAGGCCATGGCGGCCGGCATCAATCGCATCCTGCTCGACCGGGACTTCCACGCCAGCCTGCAGGTCGGCGCGCGGCAAGCCGCGATCCGCTTCTCGTGGCATACCGTTGGGGCGGCGATGATGCAGGTCTACGAACGGCTCGCGGCCGGTGAGGCCCTGGGGCCACGCATCACTCGGAGCATCTACGCATCTTGATCGACTGATGTTGAGGAGGGGTTCGTGCCGGCTGTAGTCGATCCCGCCCGCTGCAACCGCAATTGGGCGCAGTGTTTCCCTGCCAAAATGTGCCCGCAAGAGGCGTTCAGCGTCGATGCCGACGGGCTGGTCCAGATCGCCTTCGAGCTTTGCGGCGATTGCCCCGGCCCATGCGTCAACTTCTGCGATGGCTATGCCATCCGTTACGAACGCGACCCCGGCGAATTCGACATCATGCGCCGCCGACTGCTCGGTGAGCTCTCCGAGGATGACGCGATCCGCGAGCGCCAGGAACTCGCGCGCGCCCAGGAAGAGGCGCGCAGGGCCCAGGCGGCCGTCCGCGACGTGACGCTAGAAACCTTCGAGACCGAGGTGCTCGAAAGCGACATCCCGGTCGTGGTGGACTTCTGGGCACCCTGGTGTGGCCCGTGCAAGAAGATGGCGCCGATTTTCGAAGAAGTGGCGGGGAAATACGCCGGGAAGGTGAAGTTCGTTAAGGTCAACACCGAAGACCAGCCGCAGCTGGCCGCTCACTTCCGCATCACCAACATTCCGACCCTGATGGTCTTCTCAGGACGAAAAGTCATTGACGGCGCGATCGGCGCGCTCCCGAGAGCCCAGCTCGTCGCCCTCGTCGAGCGCGTCCTGGCCGCTCACGCCACTCCCCGGCCAAGTCCTCAGGAAAACCAGGCGGACTGACGATGTTTCGCTTCGAAGTCGCCACTGAGGTCTTTGAGCGCTTCCCTGACTACGTCGTGGCCTGTGTCCTCGCGCGCGGGATCGACAGCGCCAATGCCAAAGCCGCCGTCCAGCAGCTACTCTCCGACGCGACCGCCCGTAGCCGCATCTCGTATGAAGGCGTCGATCTGAAGAGCCTGCCGCAGTTCGCCGCCTGGCGGGACGCGTTCTCCCGCGCCGGCTGGTCGGCCAGCCGCTTCCCGGCCTCGGTCGAGGCGCTCCACCGGCGCGTGCAGCGCGGCAGCGACCCGCCCTCGATCAACCCGGCCGTCGACCTGTCCAACAGCGCCGTGCTCTTCTACAGCGTCCCTATCGGCACCCATGACATCCGCTCGCTCGGCGGTGAGGCGCTCGTCGTCCGGTCCGCTCGCGATGGCGATCAATTCTTTGACATGAGCGGCGAGCCGGACCCACCCGCGCCGGGTGAGATCGTCTACGCCGCCGGCTCGGTCGTGCGCACACGCCGCTGGGTCTGGCGCCAGAGCCGCGATGCGCTCGTAGGTCCTGACGCGACCGACGTCTTCTTCCCGATCGATGGCTTCGCCGACCAGACCCTCGAAGCCGTCGAGGCGGCGTGCAATTTCCTCGCGCAGTCCTGCACGCATTATCTTGGCGCAGAAGTGACGACAGGAACGGTGAGCGCCGCCCAACCGGCGTTCACCGGCTAGGCGGCGCATACCAAGAACAAGCTCGAATTAGAGGTCTGCGAGCAGCGCTGTGATCAATGCAGTGCGCGGCGCGACCTTGGGGAGCTGGATGTGTTCGGTCTCGGCGTGCGCGCCATCGCCCGGGCACCCCAGGCCGTCGATCGTCGGAACGCCCAGCGCCGCCGTGAAGTTGCCGTCTGAGCCGCCGCCGGTCGATGATTCGACCACTTCCTGACCGATCGTGCGCGCGATCTCCTGCGCCCGCTCGAAGGCCGCCAGCACGTGTGGCGAGCGCTCCATCGGCGGGCGGTTGAGGTCGCCGTGAATCTCAACGGTGGCGCCCTCGAGCTGCGCCTTCGCGCCCTTGATCAGCGGCACCATCCGCTCGGCTTCCGCCATCGTTGTGACGCGCAGGTCGATCAACGCCTCAGCCTCGGCCGCGACGACGTTGCGCTTCGTCCCGCCGCTGATGACGCCGACGTTGACCGTCGTGCCCTTGTCGTAGTCCGTCAGGCTGTGCAGCCACTGAATTTGCCGCGCCAGCTCCTCAATCGCGCTGATGCCGTTCTGATGGTCGGCGCCGGCGTGGGCAGCCCGGCCGCGCACCTTCATGTTGAACATACCGACACCCTTGCGCTCTGTCTTCAGGGCATCGTCCGGCGGCACGGGCGGCTCAAGGCACAGGACGTAGGCGGATTCCTTCGCATAACGCTCGATGTACTCGCGTGACCCCGGCGACCCGATCTCTTCATCGGTGTTGATCAACCAGACGATCGGCCGGCCCGTGTGCCCGAGGTCCTTCAGGATATCTATGGCCGTCAGCATCATCGCGACCGACGCCTTCATGTCGTAGATGCCGGGGCCACGAGCGACATCGCCTTCGACCTTCCAGGGCAGTCGCTCAAGTGTGCCGACCGGCCAGACGGTGTCGATGTGGGTCATCACGAACAGCGGCTCGCGGTCATCACCGGGCCAGCGAGCGATGAGCAGGTCGCCGGTCTCGGCCTGCGCGACGCGCTCGACCTCTGCATCGCGCCGCTCCAGTTCGCCCTGCAGGAAATCCACCAGCTTGTCGACCGCCTGCTTCTCGTTCGATGGGCTCTCGAGTTCAACGATCTGCTTGAGCAGGTCGAGCGTGTCTTGATAGCGCTGCTGCGCCATCTCCGGGATTCGGGCGTCCGCCACACTCCCGCCTTTCTAGATATGAATCCTACGCGCCGCTCTCGCGTTGCTTGCGCTGGCGATAATACTTCCTGCTCTTCGGGAGCGGTCGCGCCGCCTCGGCCGCGGCCTCCTGGGCCCGCCGCGCGGCGGTCGCCTCGAGCTCGTCCCGAAGCTCCATCAACTCGTCGTACACGCGGATGTTCTGGTTCGCGACCGGAGTGCGCGCCAGCATGCCCACCAGCTGGACCAGCGATGCTGATGCCCGATCGGCTCCCGGGGCGGACGCGCGCTTGATCATCGTGTCGACCAGCTCGAGCGTCTCAGTGCGGGCGTCTCGCTCGTACAGACGTTCGCGGATTTGGATCAGCCCGTCACGTACATTCATGTTGTTCTCCTTTAGGCAATTGTGGCCGATGGCAGCGGAGCACGCGCCCGCGCTCAATCCTGCCCCTCAAGTTCGGGGACCCAGAGGTGCCGCTTGATGTCCACCTGGTACTCGTCGACGAAGCTCACCCCCTCGTCCTCCAGGAGCTGCTTCATCACGTCCGGGTGCCCGAAGTGCCAGCCTCCCGAGAGCTGCCCGTAACGATTGACAACCCGGTGGGCGTGTTCTCCGACGTCCTCCGGGCACCCGTTGAGGGCCCAACCGACCATCCGGGCGGCGCGGCGATTGCCCAGATAAGCCGCGATCGTGCCGTAAGTCGTCACCCTGCCGGGCGGGATTCGCTTGACGACGCGATACACCCGTTCCGGAAATGGAATCTCGTCGGCGCCGGGTGCGTTCTTCTTGTCGTCGAGGCTCATGAGAGGCTTGACCGGTCCATCACGCGTGAAACGACGCTCCGGTACGATTTTACCGTCACGAAGTAAGTAGGGCGCTATTGTAAACTTGGAAGACCGGACGACCGCCAACCACGGCGGCGCCTAATGCATGATGATGCCGCATTCGTAACCCCTGCGACACCTAAGGGACTAATTCAGCCATGCGAAAGCTATTTGGAAAAATCTTTGGAAGCCCGAACGAACGTGAACTCCAACGCCTGCGCGGCATGGTCGATGAGATCAACGCCCTGGCCGATGAATATGCCGCGATGTCCGACGAAGAGCTGCGCTCGCTCACGCCGAAGTTTCGCGAGGAACTGGCCTCCGGCGTAGAGCTCGACGACATCCTGCCGGACGCCTTCGCGGCCGTGCGCGAGGTCGCCTGGCGCACCTTGCAGCAGCGCCCGTATGACGTCCAGGTCATGGGCGGCATCGTCCTCCACGAGGGCAAGATCGCCGAGATGCGCACCGGTGAGGGCAAGACGCTCACCGCAACCATGCCGATGTACCTCAACGCCCTCGAAGGGCGCGGCGCGCATTTGGTTACCGTCAACGACTACCTGGCCAAGCGCGACACCCAATGGATGGGACAGATCTACCATGCGCTCGGCTTGACCGTTGGTTGTATTCAGCACGACGGTGGCCTGATGTTTGATCCGGAGTATGAGCCGGATGACGAGCGCCAGCGCTTCCTGCGGCCTGTCTCGCGCCGCGAGGCATACGCTTGCGACATCACCTACGGGACCAACAACGAGTTCGGCTTCGACTACCTGCGCGACAACATGGCGCCGGATCTTGAGCGCACCGTCCAGCGTGGGCTGTACTACTGCATCGTCGACGAGGTTGACAATATCCTCATCGACGAGGCCCGAACACCGCTGATCATCTCGGGGCAGGCCGACGAGAACGTCGACCGCTACTATCAGTTCGCCCAGTATGTTCGGCAGCTCCGACCGGAACGCCACTACGAGGTCGATCTCAAGCGTCGCTCGGTCACCCTGACTGAAGAGGGCATCGACCGGGTCGAAGCCCTGCTCGGCATCGGCGAGGGCGAGAGCCTCTACGACGACCGCTATTCGGAGTACACCCATTACCTGGAGCAGGCGCTCAAGGCTGAGGCGCTCTTCAAGCGCGACCGCGACTACATCGTCCGCGATGGTGAAGTGATCATCATCGACGAGTTCACCGGTCGCCAGATGATCGGCCGCCGCTTCTCCGAGGGCCTGCACCAGGCCATCGAAGCCAAGGAGAACGTGCGCGTCCAGCGCGAGACCGTCACCGAGGCGACGATTACCTTCCAGAACTACTTCCGCCTGTACGAGAAGCTCGCCGGCATGACCGGTACGGCCGAGACGGAGGCCGAGGAGCTGTATACGATCTACGGCCTGGAAGTGGTGGTCATCCCGACCCACAAGCCGATGATCCGCCAGGACTTGCCTGATGTCGTGTACCGCACCGAGATGGGCAAGTTCAACGCGATCGTGGAGGAGATCCAGGAGAAGGTCGCCCAGGGGCGCCCGGTGCTGGTCGGCACCACGTCAATCGAAAAGTCAGAACTGCTCTCCGAGATGCTGCGCCGCAAGGGCATCAAGCACAGCGTGCTCAATGCCAAGCACCACGAGCGCGAGGCCGAGATCGTGGCACAGGCAGGTCAGGCGGGAGCGGTGACGATCGCGACTAACATGGCCGGGCGCGGCACCGACATCAAGCTCGGCCCGGGCGTCGCCGAAGCCGGCGGCCTGCACATCATCGGCACCGAGCGCCACGAGTCGCGCCGCATCGACAACCAGCTGCGCGGCCGTGCCGGTCGCCAGGGCGACCCTGGCAGCAGCCAGTTCTTCCTCTCGCTGGAGGACGATCTGATGCGCCGCTTCGCGTCCGATCGCGTCGCCTCGCTGATGGAGCGCCTGGGCATCAACGACGACACGCCGATCGAGCACAGCCTGATCAGCAAGTCGATCGAGAACGCGCAGACCAAGGTCGAAGGTCACAACTTCGACATCCGCAAGCACGTCGTCGAATACGACGACGTCATGAATCGCCAGCGCGAGGTCATCTACACGCGCCGGCGTGCGATCCTCGAAGGCGACGACATGCGCGACCGGGCGATCGAGACGATCCATAATCAGATCGAGATGCTGGTCGACGTCAACTGGCCTGACGAGCGCTCGGCTGAGCCGCAACTCGACGAGATGCTCGCCGCCTACCGGGGGATCGTCCCGACCACCAAGCTGGGTGTGTCCGACCTGGAAGCGCTGTCCCGTGACGAGATCATCGACCTTCTCTGCGAAGACGCGGAGGAGCGCTACGCCGAGAAGGAAGAGGCGATCGGTCACGACTTGATGCGCCGCATCGAACGCGCGCTGATGCTGAACGTCATGGACCGGCTCTGGCGCGAGCACCTGACCCAGATGGACGACATGCGCCAGGGCGTCGGGCTCCAAGCCTATGCGCAGCGTGACCCGCTGGTGACCTACAAGCGCCAGGGCTTCGAGATGTTCGAGGCGCTACTCCGGAATATCGAGTACGACTTCGCGCATCAGATCTTCTCGGTGAACGTCGAACGCCGCCCGATCCAGCGCCTGGCCCAGCCGGTGATGACCAACGCACCCACCGAAGACGGCACGCGTGTGCCCGAGGGCCGCAAGATGCGCAAGGTTGGCCGCAATGATCCCTGCCCCTGCGGGAGCGGCAAGAAATACAAGCACTGCCACGGCCGCCCAAGTCGGGTGACCGCCGGCTGATCCACCATCTGCGGAGATGAAAAACGCGCCTTCGTGTGAAGGCGCGTTTTCCTTGCTTCGACCGCGAGATACGGGGTTACATTTCTGCCTCGTAGCCCTGGAAATCGAGTGCGAGCAGCCTGGCCTGTTCGTAAGCGCCGCAGATGAAGTTCTTGACTTGTTCGCGACGCTCGGAGGAGAGCAAACCGAAGTACACCAGTCCGGCGCCCGCCGTGAGCCAGAGCGCTGCCGTCAACGCCTCTTGCGTGGTGTCTTTCGTCGTACCGGCGGCCCGGGACACCGGCTCGGTTACGCGACGCTCCAGCGCTTCGGCTGTGCGTTGCCGCGCATCGCTGCCCTGTTCTTTCGACGGTAGATGCTCGCCAACGCGCTCAACCACGGCTTCCAGGCGCTCGCGCGCCGCGCCGGCCGCTTCGGTTGCTCCAGCGAGCGGGCTCTCCCGCTGGCCGCGCTTGCGCCCGGGCATCGCCTGCCGCGCGGCCGCCAGCGTGGCTCCGGCCTGGGAAGCCAGGTTTGCGGCTTGTCCTCGCCGGTGCCCGTGATCGCTGAACGGCCTGAGTCCCCGCTTGCCGGCACGCACGGCATTCGGCCCGGCGTCACGCTCGGTGAACTGCTCGATCATTCGCGTGAACTCATGCGCGAGATCCGAGTGCTTGACGTTCTCGGCCAGCGAAGCGAGCGCTTCGCGCAGCGCCTGCCCGTCGACGTCCGCCACGTCCGGCAACCGGCGAGTTGCTTGCTCCTGAAAGTGGTGGGCGCGCGTAGCCAGTTCTTCACGCGGTGGCAGCGCCTCAAGCGCGCCGGAAGGCCGCGACGCCGAAAGCTCCCGCAGACGCTCCGGGCCGCTCGGGCTCTGCGCCACGTTCGCCTGTCCGCGCCCCAATCCGACGACGATACCGCCCAGCGCTGCCGCGGCTACGGCCGCAATCGTCACGATCTCGGCGTCCGAGAATGCT
>Ga0079224_100002087_pt1 | contig 23947 bp, 24 predicted proteins | sample Stecom2015_FD_80414 | JGI IMG/M metagenome (GOLD analysis project Ga0079224, IMG submission 80414) | Agricultural soil microbial communities from Utah to study Nitrogen management - Steer compost 2015 | ecosystem: Environmental > Terrestrial > Soil > Agricultural land | place: USA: Utah... | reverse complement strand
TTCGTGCGCGCCATGAACGACAAGGCACGCGCCCTGGGCATGCGCCATAGCCGGTTTGTCGAGCCCACGGGGCTATCCAGCGAGAACGTGGCCACTTCGCGCGACCTGGTCAAGCTGCTGCGCGCGGCCAGCCGGCACCCGCTCATTCGCGACTACGCCACCGACGACACCGAGGTCTTTGACCTGGGCCGGGGGCGCCGCCTCACCTACAACAACACCAACCGGCTGGTCAAACGCGATGACTGGGAAATCCTGATCTCCAAAACCGGCTTCATCAACGAAGCGGGCCGCTGCCTCGTCATGCTCACGCGCATCGACGCCCGCGATGTGGCGATCGTGCTGCTCAACTCCAGCGGCAGCTATTCGCGCATCGGTGATGCGATGCGCATCCGTAAACTGGTGGAAACGGCAGGCCAGACCCTGGCACTGGCTGCGACCGGTTCCTGAACACATGTGCATTGCTTACCTGAGCCTGGGGGCCGACCCCAAATGGCCCGTGTTCATCGCCGCCAACCGCGATGAGTTTCACGCCCGCCCCGCTCTGCCCGCCGGCCCCTGGCCGGAAGCGCCTCACGTCATTGCAGGTCGCGACCTTACCGCCGGGGGCACCTGGCTGGGCCTGAGCCGCGGGCACCGCTGGGCGCTTCTGACCAATTTCCGTAACCCCAGATCCCATCGCGACGATGCATTGAGCCGGGGCGAGCTGGTCAGCGGCTTCCTGCGGGGCGACATGCCCGCCGAAACCTATATTGCCGACGTACACGCCCGGTCCGGCCAGTACAACGGCTTCAACCTGATCGTGGGGGAAGGCGCGCAAGCCTGGTATGTGGGCAACCATGCCGCCAGCACGGGCCCCGTGACACTGGCGCAGGGGCGTTACGCCCTGTCGAATCACGCGCTGGACACCCCCTGGCCCAAGGTGGAACGGCTACGCACCCGCCTTGATGCGCTGCTGCCCGAAAACGGAACAATGCAGCTGGAACCGGTGTACGACGTCCTGCGCGACGGCGTGCAGCCCGAAGACGATCACCTGCCCGAAACAGGCCTGCCACTGGAAATGGAACGGCTGTTGAGCAGCGTGTTCATCGTCAGCCCCGAATACGGCACGCGTTGCTCGACGATCATTGCGCTGAACGCGCAGGGTAGCGGCATTTTCAGCGAAATCACGTACGATTCGGCCGGTACACCCCGCGAACGTCACGACTGGCCCGTGGCCTGATTCAGTGCAGGGTGGGCGGCGAGTCGGGATCAGGGTCGCCACATTCCCCTTCGCTGCGTTTGTTGAGTTCACCGTATGCGGCTTGCCAGCTGCGCAGCGGAACGCAGGTCTGCAGCCGCACGATAGCCTGTTCAATAAGCGCGGCATGCATTTCGTGCCCGACCTGAGACGCGACATCGATGGTGGCATCGGCTTGGATGCTGCCCAGATGCTGCATCATGGCCTGCACCTCATGCAGGGGCAGCAGGGCGTCGTCGGCGCCGTGAAACAGGTGGATCATGGTGGTTTCGGGCAGCGAAGCCGGTGCCTCGGCATACAAGCCTGAAAAAGCCAGCACCCGACCGGCCAGGTCGGCGTGGGCCCGGCTGGCTTCCAGTGCCATGCGTGCGCCTTGCGAAAAGCCTGCGAGCGCGGTCTGTTCGCCGGAAATCTGATAGTGATGCTGCACCCGGCGCACGAAGGCGACCAGTTCTTCCAGATGCTGTTCGCAACCCGAGGGCGGCAGAATCAGCATGGCGAACGGAAATGCCTGCTTCAGAGCTTCGGCCAGGGGAAAAAGCTGTTCCGGCCCGGCCGCCTCGCCGTGCAGCAGCACGAACAGAAGGCGGGGCTTTTCGTCTTTGGGAATGAAGGCGAGCGTGGCGGAAAAATCAATTGTCGTCATGGCATGTCTTCTTTAACTTGTCATTCTACTGTGCCAGTGCAGCAGGGGGTGGGGCCCGGCGGGGTGATTTGTAGGGCCGGCATGATTTACTGTATATTTGTACAGGTGTTTTCACTGTACTGGTTTCATGGCTTCCGCTGCCCTGCGTCACCCCGAACGCATCCACCCCGCCCTGTGGCGCGCCACACAACTGGCGCGGCCCGCCCACCCCACGGTAGCCACCGGCTTCGCCGCGCTCGATCGTGAACTGCCGGGGCAGGGCTGGCCGGTGGGTCAGCTCATTGAAGTCATGCTCGAGCGCCCGGGCCTGGGCGAACTGCAGCTTTTCCGGCCCGCACTCATGCGCCGGCACCCCGAACGCAGCATTGCTCTGGTACGGCCCCCCTACCCGCCCTGCATCCAGGCCTGGGCACACTGGCAGCTGGCGCCCGAACGCCTCGTCTGGATTCAGCCGCAAGGCGTGGCCGATGCGCTGTGGGCTGCCGAACAGGCGTTGCGCCACAACGTCTGCGCAGCAGTCTTCTGCTGGGCCGATCCGGTGCGCACGGCCGCCCTGCGCCGGCTGCAACTGCTTGCCCGGCAAAGCGACAGCCTGTGCATCATCATGCGGCCGGCCTCGGTGCGCGCACAGGCCAGCGCCGCGGTGCTCAGGGTGCAGTTGCAGCCCTTGCGGCGCGGGCTGCAACTGCACATCGTCAAGCGCCAGGGGGCAGCCTGGCCCGAGCCCGTCACCCTGCAACTCTATGCCTCTCGCCAGGCACCTGCGCATCATGCCCCTGTGGATCTGCCTGAGATGGCATGAACAGGCCGCCACCCCGTCGCAGGGCTCCCTGCACGACGTGGCGCTGGCCATGCTGCAGTACAGCCCGCAGGTAGCCTGCTTTCGTCACGATGCCATCGTGCTCGAAGTCAGCGCAAGCCTTGCCCTTTTCGGGGGGGTGCGCCGCCTGTGCCGGCGGGTGCGCCACAGTGTGCGGGCCTTGAACCTGCCCCTGAACCTGGGCCTGGCGCCCTCGGCCAGCGGTGCCTGGCTGCTGGCGGGGGCGCCTCCGGCCCGGCATCGCCGCACGTTGCGCATCAAAACCCTCGAACGCCGTCTCGACGCCCTGCCTTTGCAGGCGCTGCCCGAAACCGCCGCCCATGCGCGCTGGCTCGATGGCATCGGCTGCCGCTCACTGGGCCAATTGCGCGCCCTGCCACGGCAAGGCCTGCAACAGCGCACCCACCCTGAACTGCTGCGCGCGCTCGATGCCGCCTATGCCCGGGCCCCCGAACCCCTGGTCGGGTTCGTGCCGCCCGAAACCTTCCGCCTGGCACACGAACCCGATTTTCACCTGATCCGCGACACCGCCATTCTGGCCGCCACGCAACCGCTGCTGCAGGCCCTGTGCGGTTGGCTGCACCAGCGGCAGCAGGCGCTGCACGATCTCGTTCTGGTGCTGCATCACGAAAAAGGCCGCCATGCCCCAGCCCCCACCCGGGTCGTGTTGCGCTTTTCCATTGCCGCCTGGCGTCTGGAAGACTTCAACCTCATTCTCAAGGAACAACTGGGCCGGGTCGTATTGCGCCAGACCGTCGTCAGGCTGGAACTGATCTCGGGGCCGGCCCTGCCACGGGCACCGGTCAGCGAAACCCTGTTTCCCGATCCCGCCCGCCAGGCTCAGGAAACGCGCCGCCTGCTCGACCTGCTTGCCGCCCGTCTGGGGCCGGAAAGCATACGCCGCCCCCAGGCCCGTTTTCATCACCTGCCGGAACGGGCCAACACCTGGAGCTTCGGCCCCGGGGCCGAACCCTGCGTCCCGCCCCCCACTGCCGCGGGCAGTCACGAACCGCCAGACCCGTCCATCCGCCCCTTCTGGCTCCTTCCCGTTGCCCAACGGCTCGACGTGCTTCACGAACGCCCCCGCTATCAGGGCCGCACCCTGCGTCTGGTGCAAGGGCCGGAACGCATCGAAACCGGCTGGAACGAAGGCACCCACCTGCGTCGCGACTACTTCGTGGCCGAAGACCCCGAAGGCGCCCGCTATTGGGTGTATCGCGAGCGCGAAACCGGCGAGGGGTGGTTTCTGCACGGCCTGTTTGCCTGATCCGCCGCACTCACACTGCATGTCATGGATTTTTCCCTCAGCTGCTACGCGGAACTCGACTGCATTTCCAATTTCAGTTTTCTGACCGGCGCCTCGCACCCGGAAGAACTGATCGAACGGGCGGCGGCCCTGGGCTACGAGGCCCTGGCTCTGAGCGACGAGTGTTCGCTGGCCGGTGTGGTCAGGGCGCACCAGGAAGCCCAACGCCGGAACCTGCACCTGATCGTGGGCAGCCGCTTCCGGCTTGAAGACGGCCTGCAGATCATCGTTCTGGCCTGCAACCTGAACGGCTACGGCAACCTGTCGGAAACCATTACCCTGGCACGCCGACGCAGCCCCAAGGGGTCGTACCGGCTGAGCCTGGCCGATCTGACCGAACCGTCCCCGCCGTTTACCCACCTGCGCGGCCTGCCCGACTGCCTGGTGATCTTCAAGCCCGAACCCGGCATGGCCTGCGCTGCACTCGAAAAGGGGCTCGAAGCCCTGGCGGCCGGCTTTGCGCCACGTCTCTGGCTCGGCGTGGCCCTGCATCACGGGCCCGGCGACGCCCGGCTGCTGGCCGCGGCCCGTCACGCGGGAGCCCGGCTCGGCATACCGCTGGTGGCGCTGGGGGGCGTTGAAATGCACCGGCGCTCGCGTCAACCCCTGCACGACACCCTGACCGCCATCCGGCACGGTCGCCCCCTCGATCAGGTCATCGAACATCTGCGCCCCAATGCGGAACACCATCTGCGCAGCCGTTTGCGCCTGGCCAACATGTACCCGGCAGACCTGTTGCAGGAAACCCTGCGCATCCGTGAACGCTGCCATTTCTCGATGAGCGAGATCCGCTACCAGTACCCCGAAGAGATCATTCCCGCCGGTTACACCCCGGCCGCCTACCTGCGCCAGGAAACCCTGGCCGGGGCACGGCGGCGGTATCCGCAAGGTGTTCCTGAAAAGGTCATGGCCCAGATCGACACCGAACTGGCCCTGATTGCCGAGCTGCACTACGAAGCCTATTTTCTTACGGTGTATGACATCGTCAGCTTCGCGCGTCGACGCGGCATTCTGTGCCAGGGCCGGGGTTCAGCCGCCAACTCGGCCGTCTGCTATTGCCTGGGCATCACCGAAGTCGACCCGCACAGCAGCAACACCCTGTTTGCCCGCTTCATCAGCCGCGAACGCAACGAACCGCCCGATATCGACGTGGATTTCGAGCACCAGCGTCGCGAAGAGGTCATCCAGTACATCTATGAACGCTACGGGCGGGAACGCGCCGCGCTGGCTGCCGTCACCACCACGTATCGCCATCGTAGCGCCATGCGTGACACCGGCAAGGCGCTGGGGCTGGAGCCCGAGCTGGTGGAACGGGTGACCAAATCGTTTCATTACTGGAACAGCAGGCGAGACCTGCTGGAAAAGATCCATGAACACGGTCTGCCCGCCCAGAGCCGGCAGGCGCGCCTGTGGGCCGGGCTGGCACAGACATTGCGCGGCTTTCCCCGCCATCTGTCGCAGCATCCCGGCGGATTCGTGATCGCCCGGGGAAACCTTTCCCGACTGGTGCCCATCGAAAACGCCGCCATGCCGCATCGAAGCGTGGTGCAATGGAACAAGGACGACCTGGATGCCCTGGGCCTGCTGAAAGTCGACGTGCTGGCGCTGGGCATGTTGAGCGCCCTGCAGCGCTGCCTGACCCTGGTCGGCACCTTGCGGGGCCGGCCCTACGCCCTGCAGGACATTCGCCCCGACGACAAGGCCACATTCGACATGGTGTGCAAAGCCGATACGATCGGCGTCTTTCAGATTGAATCGCGGGCGCAAATGAGCATGCTGCCGCGCCTGAAACCTCGTTGCTTCTACGACCTGGTGATCCAGGTCGCCATCGTGCGGCCCGGGCCCATTCAGGGCGGGATGGTGCACCCCTACCTGCGGCGGCGCCAGGGCGATGAAGACATTTGCAGCCCTTCGCCCGAACTCGATGAGGTGCTCAAACGCACGCTCGGCGTGCCGATCTTTCAGGAACAGGCCATGCAGATCGCCATGGTGGCGGCGGGGTTCAGCGCCGACGAGGCCGACGAGCTGCGCCGCGCCATGGCGGCCTGGCGGCGGCCGGGCAGCGTCGAGCGCTTTCGCCAGCGCCTGCTCGACGGCATGAAAGCCAGGGGCTACGAAGAACACTTCGCGCTGCAGATTTTTCAGCAACTGGAAGGGTTTGGCGAATATGGTTTTCCCGAAAGCCATTCGGCAAGCTTTGCACGGCTGGCGTACTGCAGCGCCTGGCTCAAATGTCATGAACCGGCCGCCTTTCTGGCCGCGTTGCTCAATTCCCAACCCATGGGCTTTTATGCACCCAGCCAGCTGGTGCAAGACGCCCGGCGCCACGGTGTGGAGGTTCGCTCGGTCGATATCCATGCCAGCGACTGGGAATCCACGCTGGAGCCGGCGCAGGTTGCCGACGGCACCCAGCCGGCCGTGCGCCTGGGCCTGAACCAGATCGCGGGTCTGGCGCAAAATGCGGCTCTACGCATTCAGAAGGTGCGTCGGCAGAAGCCATTTTCATGCGTGCAGGATCTCGCCATCCGGGCCGGCCTGAACCGTCGCGAGATGACCCTGCTTGCCGAATCGGGCGCTCTGGCAGCGCTAAGCAGAGGCCGACGCGACGCGCAGTGGCAATCGGCCCTGCTGCCCGCCGCCGGTCTGCTGCGGGGTGCGCCCATCCGCGAAACCCATGCCCCTGCCCTGCCCGCCATGCCTGAAAGCGAACGAATCCTGAGCGACTACCGCAGCCTTGGCCTTACCCTGGAGCGCCACCCGCTGGCCCTGCTGCGCCACAGCCTGGAAGCACGGCGTTTCGTGCCGGCGGGCAGCCTGCACGACACCTGGCCCGACCGGCGGCTGGCACGGGCCTGCGGTCTGGTCACCACGCGTCAGCGCCCCGGCACCGCCCGCGGCACCATTTTCGTCACTCTGGAAGACGAAACCGGCCACGTGAACGTCATCGTGCGGCCGGAACTGGCCGAACGCCAGCACGCTGAACTCACGGGCGCCAGCCTTTTAGGGGTTTATGGCGTATGGCAGCGCCATCAAGACGTCTGCCATCTGATCGCCCACCGCCTGGTCGATCTTTCCGCCCTGCTGGGCGAACTGCGAACGCGCAGCCGCGACTTCCACTAGAATTTAATCTTTCAACGCAACACAGGAAACGTGCCATGAGCAGCTCGCTCAAAACCCGTCTGTCTGAATCGGTGAAAGACGCCATGCGCGCCCGCGACAGCGCGCGCCTGGGTACCCTGCGCCTGTTGCAGGCCGCCATCAAACAGAAGGAAGTCGACGAACGCAAGGAACTGAACGACGCCGACATCACCGCGATCATCGAAAAGCAGGTCAAGCAGCGCCGCGAATCGATCGCGGCGTACGAACAGGCCGGCCGCACCGAAACGGCAGAACAGGAAAAAGCCGAAATTGCCGTGCTTCAGGAATTCCTGCCCGAAGCGGCCGCGCCTGCCGAGATCGACGCCGCCATCACTCAGGCGCTCGAAGAAGTTCAGGCGCAGGGCGTCAGCGGGCCGGCCGCAATGGGCAAGGTCATGGGCCTGCTCAAGGCCAGGCTTGCGGGCCGCGCCGACATGGCAGCCGTTTCTTCGCAGGTGAAAGCCCGGATCATGTAAAGAAGCAAAGCCGGGTACACAGACCTTTCACAAGTCTGCGCATCCGGCTTTACTCAGGCCTGGCTGAACCGATAAGCCTATGAGCAGGCTTCGTTCAGAATGGGTGTATCGCAGGCGCAGCAGCTGTAATCGACATAGCCCGCCGGCCCATCGCCATAAAAAGTAGACGTATCGAACGGCTGCAGGGGCGCACCGGTTTTCAGGCGACGCACCAGATCGGGATTGGAAATGAACGGCCGGCCGAACGCCACCGCATCGGCACGACCTTCGGCCACTACCTGCTCAGCGCGATCAAGCGTGTAATCCTGATTCACGATCAGGCTGCCGTCGAACTCGCTGCGAATCGCGTCGGTCAGGTCTTCATGCCCGGGGGCTTCCCGCAGAAACAGAAAGCCGACGCTGCGGCGGCTGAGTTCGCGCGCAACGTACGTGAACAGCGTATCGGGGTCGGAATCGTGAATGCCGTGCGCCGTGCCGTAGGGCGACAGATGCACGCCGATTCGGCCGGCACCCCATACGCTCGAGCAGGCATCGACAATTTCCATGAGAAAACGCGCGCGGTTTTCGATGCTGCCACCGTAGCCATCTTGCCGCTTGTTGGTGCCGTCTTGCAGAAACTGATCGATGAGATAGCCGTTGGCGGCGTGGATCTCAATGCCGTCGAAGCCCGCGTCACGCGCATGCCCCGCGGCATCGGCGAAATCTTGAATAATGCGGGGAATTTCTTCGGCATGCAGGGCGCGCGGCACCACGTAATTGCGTTTGGGGCGCAGCAAGCTGACGTGCCCCGCACATGCAATGGCGCTGGGGGCCACCGGAATTTCGCCATTGAGGTGTTCCGGGTCGGATACGCGGCCAACGTGCCACAGCTGAACGAAAATTTTTCCGCCCTTGTCGTGCACCGCCGAGGTGATCTTGCGCCAGCCGTCGACCTGGGCCGATGACCAGATACCGGGTGTATTCGGGTACCCCACGCCTTGCGGCGATACCGAAGTGGCTTCGGTAAGGATCAACCCTGCGCCGGCCCGCTGGCTGTAATATAAGCGCATGAGATCGTTGGGCACGCGCCCTTCGCTGGCGCGAGTACGCGTCATCGGGGCCATTACAATGCGGTTGCGCAGCGCAACCGCCCCCAGTTGTACGGGGTCAAACAGATTTGCCATAGCCAAACCGATGTATGCTTAACAGAATCATATAAGGGTTTTTACCAGAATTTGGACTACGCTGCATCCTTGTTTTACAAGCTGTTTCCGCAGCAACCCAAGGAATCCGAACAAAAATGGCACAGTTTGCCGTAATCGGGCTGGGGCGATTCGGCGCGGCCGCCTCGCTGGAACTCGTGAAGATGGGCCATTCGGTGCTCGGCGTCGATGCCGACCCGAAGCTTGTCGACAAATACGCCGACCGCCTGACCCGCGCGGTAATCGCCGACGTCTCCGACAGCGCCGCAGTCGCCGAGCTGGGGCTCGAGAATTTCGATGTGGTGCTGGTGGCCATAGGTGAAGACATGCAGGCCAGCCTGCTGTGTGTCGTGCATCTCACCACCCTGGGTATTCAGAATATCTGGGTCAAGGCCTCGTCGCACGCCCAGCACCTTATTCTGAACCGTCTTGGCGTGGCACGTGTGATTCACCCCGAAGAGGAAATGGGTGTACGGGTGGCTCAGGCCCTGAGCTACCCCATGGTGAACGACTACATTCCCATTGGCAACGGCGAATTCGTCGTCGAAATCCGGGTCAGCGAACGGCTCGATGGTGCACCCCTTTCGCGCGTCATATCTGATAGCCCCGCGCAGCCGCAGGTGCTTCTGGTCAAACATCGCAGTCAGGTCACGGTACACCCGGCACCCGAGCACGTGGTGTATGCCAAGGATATCCTGGTGCTGTTCGGAGACCTCGACGCCCTGCGGGCGCTGGCACCCCGACTCATCTAGCTTCCCATGCACGCCCTCGACCCCCGGCGCGGAATCGCCACCTATCAGCGCATCAGGCGGGGCGGCAATGTCGGGGCCAGCCCTCCCACCCTGCTTGCCGCCGGCTTCCTGTCACTGATCACGATCGGCACCGTGCTGCTCGTACTGCCCGCGGCGGGCGCCGTGCGCGGGCTGTCGCTATTCGAAGCCTTCTTCACGGCCACGGCCGCTGTCACCGTCACCAGTCTCACCATTGTCGAGCCGCAACAACTGAGTCTGTTCGGCCAGTGGGTCGTGCTGATTCTGATCCAGATCGGCGGGCTGGGGTTCGTCACCTTTGCCGTGGTATCGGCCATTACGCTGGGGCATCGCATGAGCCTGCGCCAGCAGACACTGGCACTCGAAGCCTTCAACCAGACCAGTACCGCGCGCCTGCGCAGCACCGCCGTCAGCGTGTTGCGCATTACGGTGGTCATCGAAGTCGCCGCAATGCTGCTGCTGTTTCTATGGTGGTGGGGCAGCGGCCGCATGCCGGCTGCCCAGGCGCTGTACAACGCCGTCTTTCACGCCATCACGGCGTTCAATAACGCGGGCTACAGCCTCTTCGAAGGCAGTCTGCAGGCCTTCGTCTCCGACACCGCCACGATCGGCATTCTTTCCATTGTCGTCATTCTGGGGGGCCTCGGTTTCCCCGTCATTGTCGACGTGATTCGCAAGCGACGCTGGAGCGGCCTGCAACCCTATGTGCGGCTCATGATCATCAGCGGGCTCACGCTGCACATTGCTGCGTTTCTCGCGTTCTGGCTGCTGGAAGCACACAATCCCCGTACGCTTGGCGCGCTCGCCTGGGCCGACCAGGCCCGGGCCGCCTGGATGCAGAGCGTCTCGATGCGCACGGCCGGTTTCAGCACGTTCGACATGTCGGCCATCGACGACAGCACGGCCCTGCTCGCCGCCGTACTGATGTTCATCGGCGGTGGCTCGATGAGTACCGCCGGTGGAATCAAGCTGGGCACGTTCGTCGTGATCATGGCGGCCGTCTTTGCCTTCGTGACACAGCGCAGGGAAGTCGTGCTGATGCACCGCACCCTTGCACCCGAAATGGTGCAGAAGTCGCTGGCCGTCGTTGTCGTCACGGTATTGACGGCGGTGTTTGCGCTATTGGTCCTCACCGTACTGGAAGACGTGGCCTTCATCAGCCTGCTGCTGGAAGTGATGGCCGCACTCAGCACGGCGGGCCTCAGCCAGGCGCTGACGCACCAGCTTTCCACTGCCAGCCAATGTGTGTTGCTGGTACTGATGTTCATGGGCCGCGTCGGGCCGCTCACACTGGTGTACAGCCTGGCCACACGCAACCGCGCCCGCACCCGAATCCGTTACCCCGAAATGGAGTTCCAGGTGGGGTAATGCAGCGGCGTTTGAAGCCCGTTTGACAAACGTAAACACGCCTTGCTATAGTAGCGTTCTTCGTTTGGCAGCAACATCGTTCAAATGAAAACCGTCGGGGCGTAGCGCAGCCTGGTAGCGCACTTGCATGGGGTGCAAGGGGTCGCGAGTTCGAATCCCGCCGCCCCGACCAATATTCCTTAAGGGCTTACAGTGAAACATCTGTAAGCCCTTTTCATTTGTGTATCGTCTGCATCACCGCCCGGGGGCGCGATTCTGCCGCCACTACCATTCATCTTAGGGCATACCCGGTCGGCCATTCGACTGCCCGCCTCAGCCGGCCGAGCAGGTCCCAAATCCCTCCCCTTCCCCTCCACCAAGGTTGCCCGGCCCTGATTTGCCGGTGCTTGAGCGCGTCACGGCACCCGATCCGCCAAGCGACGTAAGCCCGTTGCGTGACCGCCATCCGCAGGGTGACCCTCCCCCCGAACGGCGCATGTTCGGCACATGTCGTTTCCATAAGATACAGGCCATACAAGCGATTTCAAGCTTGCGACGGAATGTAGAAAAAACGCAGTGTTTCCTTGCAGGATGGATCAGAGCCATGACTGAGGACCGTGCTTTACGCAGCTGCATTACCCTGTCGTCGCCCGCACAACGGCGGAGCACCGGCCGCACGGCCTGCGCATGTTGCATCACCGCCGTAATGGCCCTCCTGCCTGGCGGAATTGCATTCGCCGCACAATCCTTTGAAGGCCAGGCCCGGCCGGCCGCAACCGAACGCAGCGACGCATCTGCAAAAGATGATGCATCGCAAGAAAACGAGGATCCCCGTCAGGCCATTGAACGGATCTTTCGTGATCCGCTGGGTGGCGTGGTGGTCAATCGCACCGTGACCGTACTGGGCAAGGATTTCTACCAATACTTCTCGACGCGCTGGCGTCAGCACGACGAGGCCGCCCGCTACGCGATCTCCATACATGAGCGCCCCACTGCCCGCTTCGGCAGCGAGATCTGGGTGCAATACCGCCAGCAGCGCATGTTCCACGCCTTTCTTCCACCGGCCCGCGCGGCAACACGCCCGATCAGCGAGGCGGCCGTCGAGCAGGTGCTGAGAAACATTTCGCAGCGTGAGCTGGAACGACTCACCACCCGGAACCCGGACCTGGGTCCCGAGGAACTATGAAGAGAGGAGCCTATGTCACCCACCCGCTCAGGCAGTCTGCACCTTGCCCTGCTGATCGCCGCCGCTTCCGTATCCGCGCCCGCCGTGGCGACCGAATTGATCTATTACCCGCGCAACCCGTCGTTCGGCGGCAACCCGCTGTACGGCAATGTGCTGCTGAACTCCGCCCTGGCCACAAAAACCCATACGGACCCGGGGCTCGACGACGCACTGGCATTTGAAGAAAAGAAGCCGCTCGATCAATTCAATGAGGCCCTCGAGCGTCAGGTGGTGAACCGCCTGACGACGGCCGCCACCTCGAAGATCATCGGCCCGAACGGCAATCTGATTCCCGGCAATCTGGAAACAGACAACTTCATCATCAACATCGCAGACATGGGCAACGGCATGCTCAACGTCACCACGACCGACAAGCTGACCGGTGCCACAACCGCCTTCATGGTGAGCAGCCAATGAACACGCCCCGTCATCCCGCCCGTAACGGCGCACGTCGCCCCCGTACCACGCGCCTGATTCGCAGCACGCTTGCCCTGAGCGTCGTGGGGGTGCTCAGCGCCTGCGCCGTTCCTCCCAGTGAGCCCGTGCAGCTGACCACGGCCGCGACCCTGACTCCGCCATCACCCTCCACACGCGATCTGTCGCAGCTTCCGGCCCCCCGCGGCAAGGTCATCGCCGCCGTGTACGGGTTCCGCGACCAGACCGGCCAATACAAACCGTCACCCGACAGTTCGTTCTCGACGTCGGTGACGCAGGGAGCTGCCTCGATGCTGATCAAGGCCCTGAAGGACTCGGGCTGGTTCACGCCCGTCGAGCGCGAAAGCCTGCAGGAACTGCTGACGGAGCGACGCATCGTCCGGGCGCGCGAGTTCCCCGAAAACGGAACCACGGGCGATGTACCGCCGCTTCTGGCGGCCTCCATTCTGCTCGACGGCGGCATCATCGCATACGAAAGCAACCTGCGAACGGGGGGTATTGGTGCCCGCTTCCTGGGGGTCGGAGCCTCCACCCAGTACCGAATGGACCAGGTCACGGTCAATTTGCGCAGCATCGATATCCGCACTGGAGCCGTGCTGCATTCGGTTTCGACGACCAAGACGATCTTTTCGTACGAAGTCACCCCCAGTGTCTATAAGTTCGTGAACTACACCGATCTGCTCGAGTTCGAGGCCGGAATCACGCGCAATGAACCTGCGCAGCTCAGCGTGAAAGAGGCGATCGAGGCAGCGGTGATCCACCTGACGATTCAGGGCATCAAGGATGGCAATTGGCGGCTACGCAATGAGGCCGACTGGAATTCCCCGCTGATCCAGCGTTATCTGGCCGCAGCAGAAGGCGAAACCGTGAACGTGGTGCAGACGCCCGGCACGGCGGCACGCGCCCCCGCATTGGCTCCCGACCCGGGAGAAGGATCGACGCGCATCGAGTCATGACGCGTCTTTCCGAGTATGTCGGCTTTTCAGCCGGCTGCATTGCACGGACACCGGGCCACCGTGCAACGCCACATGATCCGGCCCTTAAAGCAGGTCAATGAGCACCATTAGGAGCACCACCATGAATGTGAAATTATCCGCACTTGCATTGGGTATTACGCTGGCCTATGGAATGCTGTCTGCAGCGATGGCAGCGGAAGCCACGATCGAACAAACGGGCGGCGCGAGCTCGGCCGTGATCGATCAGTACAACAATGACGGTTCTGCGGTCGAAGCCACCATCACCACTTCGGGTTGGGACAACACTCACTCGATCGATCAGACGCGCAGCAATCGCATCTGGGCCGAGATCAACTCACCGGGAAGCGGCAACACGGCTTCGATCGAACAAAGCCGCCTTGATTATGCGGGTGCCCATATTTACCAGGCGGCACATGGGAGCGATGCCAGCATCCGGCAAGGTAGCAATAGCGGCATGAGCCCCACCTTCTATCCCGGTTATGGTTGGGGCGGCGGGAACCGCGACAACAGCCAATGGGCACACATCTACCAAAATGGCGGCTGGGGTCATGATGCAAGCATCGTGCAACGTGGCGATCGTGTGAAGGCCACGATTGAACAAAGCGGCTTCTACAACACGGCTCTCGTCGACCAACGGGGTACGGGCGCTGCATTCAACGAAACGGAGATCACTCAAAGCGGCACGGGCCAATACACCTCCGTCACCCAGAATGGCCACGACTTGATGGCACGCGTGAATCAGAGCGGACTGGGCAACGTGGCACTGGTCGATCAAAGCGGCAATGGGCATACGGCACGTGTGACCCAGAGCGGTGCATTCAACTTCGCCCAGGTGACACAAAGCAACTGAAGTCGATGAACTGCGGGCGGGCAACCGCCCGCATTTCAAAATGCTTTATTTCAATTCCCGTCTGTAAACATTGCGACTTCACACAACCGGAACGTTCAGATGCAAACGGATGCAGATATACAGGTATGGTTAAACAACACGGCGCAGGCACAAACGCAAGTCATCGTGCCCTATGTTTCCAGCTCCAGTGCCCAAGACCTCCGATACCGAATTCGAGCTGTTCAGGAAAAAGACGGTAACCGTGCAGTGATCGGCCAAACCGGCGTCATTCATATTGCAGCCGATACTCCGGCCGCCATTTCGCGCCTATCTTTGAACCGCCATCCGGGTGAACGCTGCGAGATTGAAATCATGCTGACAGGCAGGAACTTTGAAACGCTGCGATACGTGTTCGAGTGTCCATAAAGGCGGCGGCGGAATAGTATTTTGTTGCGTAATGCATCAGATAAACCCTGACGACCTGATACGCTTTCGCGTGCGGCAAGTAGGGTTGCATTACGATATGGGCCACGAGGTGCTGCGACACATACCATTACCACTCACGTCGCCCATAGCCAGCCGCATCGGCACCCGCCATTTATCCAGTTCATATGTACGATCCGAGTCAACAGGCCCGGCGATATCGACGTTTTGCGCCCCGCCGCAAAGCTGTACAGGCGGTGTAATCAGCGCGTTTTCGCTGCGCCGAATTAAGGAAAACTCGAAAATGGAATCCGTTGTCATCATCGAGCCGCATCCCGTCTACCGACTCGGGCTGCAGCAGCTGTTGAACGATGCCCTACCCCAGGCATCCATCCGGGCCCACGATTATTCCTCGTTCGACGATCCGCCTGAACCGGAAAGCGCTCCGTGCACTTTGATGCTGCTTTCTCTCAGCCCCTCACGCAACAGTACCGCACTGGTTGATGCGGCAATGAAACGCTTTGGGCCCCGGCGTATCCTGCTCGTCACCGATGCACACGACGCACCCGATTTCAGCGCTCTGCCCGTGTGCGTGGCCGGTTCGGTGGCCAAACAGGCCGCACCCGAGGTACTGCAGGCATCCATTCACCTGGTACGTGCCGGCGGTACATGTTTTCCGGCTTGCTCCATCGCCGAGCCTTCGAACGACCACGCGGGCACCACCCGCAATGGCGCGGAAACGAATCGAAACGGCACGCACTTGCAACATAATGTTCAAAGTGACTATGTGCTTTCAGCGATGCGCAACGCGAATGGCCTGAACTGCCCGCCCGCTGCGCGCTCGGGTACCCTTTCCACCGAGGGCGATTTCAGTATCCCCGTGAGGCCGGGCTCGACCGCGCTGCGCGAAAGCCGCATGCTGGGGCTTACACCGCGTCAGTATGAGGTGCTGATGCTGCTGGCGCGCGGCTACCCCATGAAAACGGTGGGCAGAACGCTGAACATTTCCGTTGCCACCGCAAAGGCGCACACCGAAACGCTTTATCAGCGGCTCGACGTGCACAACCGCAATGCTGCGGTGTATGCTGCCGTGTCACGAGGTGCCACGCTCGGCTGGGCCAACGTGCGCGAACGTCACGGTGAGTCAATAGCCTGAGGGCTATTGACTCGATCAGTCCGCCAGGAGCGTTGCATCCATTGTAATTTCCAGGTTCAGTGCCTTGGATACCGGGCAGCCGGCCTTGGCAAGGGTAGCCACCTCGCTGAACTTTCCGGGGTCGATGCCCGGTACGCGTGCGTGTACCGTCAAATGACTGGCCGTAATGGCAAAACCATCGCCCACCTTCTCGAGCTTGACGGCCGCGGTGGTTTCGATGCTGGCCGGCGTGAAGCCTTCATTGCCCAGCATCAGGGAAAGCGCCATCGAAAAGCACGACGCGTGGGCTGCGGCAATGAGTTCCTCGGGATTGCTGCCGGGCTCCGACTCGAAGCGGGCCGCAACCCCATACGGGGTCTTCTTCAAAGCCCCCGATTCGGTCGAAATGACGCCGCTTCCCTCCTTGAAGCTGCCTTCCCAGACAGCCGAACCTTTCTTGATCATTTCCGCTCCTTTTGAGGCGCGACACGGCACGCCGTTCGTCGAGAAACCACGATGCGGCTTCGAGCGGCAAACAGCGTGCCGGTGACTGGAGCTTGCGGCGAATGCTTAGAGCAGCCCGAGTTGCAGCCGGGCCGACTCACTCATCATTTCGCGGCTCCAGGGCGGATCCCAGACTAGATCCACCGTGACCTCCTCGACGCCGTGAATATTGAGCAGCTTGTTGCGAGCCTCGTCGGCGATCATCGTGCCCATTCCGCACCCGGGGGCGGTCAGGGTCATGCGCACTTCGATGCGAAAGCGTTCGTCGCCCAGCGGAATGATGTCGCAGCCATATACGAGGCCCAGATTCACAATATCGACGGGGATCTCCGGGTCGAAGCAGGTGGTCATGACTTCCCACGCCCGTTCCTTGATCCATTCTTCGGTGACCGGGCCGTCGGGAACGTGCTGTTCCTCGACTTCCACTTCCAGGCCCAGCGCATCGGCATCCTGGCCTTCGACACGATACAGGTTGCCCTGCACCATGACCGTAATGCTGCTGCCCAGCTTCTGGGTGATGACCGCGATGCAGCCCTTCTCGATGGTGACCGGCGACCCGTAGGGAATGGTCACCGCCGGGCAATCCCGCAGCACCTCGATTTCTTCGCTTTTCAAATGCATCATGACGCTTACTCGGTCTTTGCGATTTCCCTGGCCTGGGTAATGGCGTTGTGCAGGGTGTGCCAGGCCAGTGTGGCGCACTTTACGCGTGCGGGAAACTCGCGCACGCCCGACAGCACTTCGAGCTTGCCCAAGTCACGATCGGGATGCGACTCGGTCAGCATGGCATGCATGTCGTTGAACAATTGCTCGACCTCATCGACCGGCATGCCCTTCACTGCCTCGGTCATGAGCGACGCAGAGGCCGTGGAGATGGCACAGCCGTGGCCGATAAAGCTCACTTCCTCGACGACGCCATCGGTCACGCGCACATACACGGTGAGCTGATCACCGCACAGGGGGTTGTGGCCATCCGCCTGATGCGTGGCGCCTTCCAACGCACGAAAATTGCGCGGGCGGCGGTTGTGATCGAAGATGACTTCCTGATAGAGCTCGCGCAGATCTCCAAATTGCCCACTCATGCGTCGTGCTCCAGTCCGAACAGCTGGCGTGCCTTGTTCAGGCCCGCCACCAGTGCGTCGATGTCTTCCTGCGTGTTGTACAGGGCGAACGACGCGCGCGCCGTACCGGGCAGGCCAAAGCGGGTCATCAACGGCATGGCGCAATGATGGCCCGCACGAATGGCCACGCCTTCCATGTCGAGAATGGTGCCCAGGTCGTGCGGGTGAATGCCCTCGAGCACGAACGACACGATGCCCGCGCGTTCGCGTGCCTGGCCAATGAAACGCAGGCCGGGAATCTGCCCCAGCGCCTGGGTTGCGTATTCGACCAATGCGGCCTCGTGACGGGCAATGGTATCGAGGCCCACTTCCTGTACATACGCAATGGCGGCATCCAGCCCGACCACGCCGGCAATATTGGGGGTGCCTGCCTCGAACTTCTGCGGCGTCTCGGCATAAGTGGAGCGCTCGAAACTGACGGTGTGGATCATGTCGCCACCGCCCTGCCAGGGCGGCATGGCATCGAGCAGCTGCTTGCGGCCATACAGCGCGCCAATGCCGGTGGGGCCGTACAGCTTGTGACCCGAAAACGCATAAAAATCGCAATCGAGCGCCTGCACGTCGACAGACTGGTGCGCAACGGCCTGCGCGCCGTCAACCAGCACGAGTGCGCCGCACGCATGTGCCATGCGAATGATTTCGGCGACCGGGTTCACAGTACCCAGTGCGTTCGACACATGACACACGCCCACGAGCCGCGTGCGTTCGCTCAGCATTTCGGCGTACGCCTGCATTTCGAGTTCGCCGTCGTCGGTAACCGGAATCACGCGGATCACGGCCCCGGTTTGTTCGGCAACCAGCTGCCAGGGCACGATGTTGGAATGGTGCTCCATGCCGCTGAGCAGGATTTCGTCGCCCGGCTTGAGCTGGCTGCGCCCCCAGCTTGCTGCAACCAGGTTGATGGCTTCGGTGGTGCCTCGCGTAAACACGATTTCGCAGGCCGAGGCCGCGTTCAGCAGGCTGCGCACGCGTTCACGGCCGGCATCGTACAGATCGGTACTGTGCTGCGAAAGCCAGTGCACGCCGCGATGGATGTTGGCATTCGACTCGCGGTAGTAACGCGCTTCGGCCTCGATGACCGCCTGCGGTTTTTGAGTCGTGGCGCCGTTGTCGAGATACACCAGCCGGCGCCCATGCACCGTGCGCCCCAGAATGGGGAAATCGCCCGCATGCCCGGCGATTTCGGCAACGGTTTCGCGTGTGGGAGCCGCAGCAGTCATTCGAGTTCCTCCAGCAGATGCCCGCCCGGCGTCAGCGCCCGTACTGCATGGCTGGCGCGGCGGCGAACGGCTTCCGGTTCAATGCGTGCAAGGCCTTCCAGCACGAAGGCGTAGATCAGCACGTTGCGGGCATGTTCCTCGTCGAGGCCGCGCGCCATGAGGTAGAACAGGCTGTCTTCGTTCAGCTGGCCAACGGTGGCGCCGTGCGTACAACGCACGTCTTCGGCATAGATTTCGAGTTCGGGTTTGGAGTCGTTGCGGGCGAGCCGCGAAAGCAGCAGGCTGTCGTTACGCTGAATGGCGTCGGTGCCGTCGGCCCCGGGTGCAACCAGGATGCGACCCCGAAAGACCCCCCTGCCCCGGTCGGCCAGAATGCCGCGGTAATGCTCGTGGCTCACGCAGTTGGGCTGTGCATGCCCGATGAGCGTGTGATGATCGACATGCCGTTGACCATTGGCGTAATACACGCCATTCAGCAGGCTTTCGGCACGGGTGCCGTCGAAGCGCGTGGCAATGTCGTGACGTGCCAATCGCGCGCCCAGCGAAATGGAATGCGACGCAAAATATGACTTGCCGGCCTGTTCAACGTCGATGGCCGCCAGATGAAAGGCTTCGGGCGCTTCCTGTTGCAGGCGCGTATGAACGAGGCGCGCATCGGCTGCCACCTGCACGCGCGACACGGTATTGGTGAAGCTGATATTGCCGTCGCGGCCAATGTAGTGCTCGACCACGTTCCCCTGCGAACCGGCCTCGGCCACATAGAGATTGCGGGTAAAGGCCGCAGCGCCCTCGCCACTGGCCACGAAGACCACGTGTATGGGTTCCTCGAGCACCGCACCGGGCGCCAGGTGCACGAAAGCACCGTCGCTCGCAAGCGCCAGATTCAGTGCTGCGGGGCTGCCGCCGTCGGTTTCGCTGCCGAAAGCCTGCTGAACGAGGTCGGCCTCATGTGCCAGCGCATCGGCCAACGTGCCGATGCGCACGCCGGAAGGCAACGCACCCAACTGGCCCAACGCCGGGGCATGGCGGCCGTCGACGAACACCAGCCAGCAGCCAGGTTCGTCGCCGCGCAGTTCACGCACGATTGCTTCGACGTCGACGGGCTGGGCCTGCGTATCGAAAGCAACCTGCTCGAGCGGCGCCAGCGACGTGTGCCGCCAGTCTTCGTGTTTGGTGGTGGGCCAGCCTTCGGTGGCGAACCGCTCGATCGCACGCTGGCGCATGGCGGCCAGCCAGGCCAGCTTGGCACCCGGCAGCTGCGTATGCCGCGCAGCAAAGTCGTTTACCCAGGACTGCACTGAACTCATGCCTGCGCCCCCTTCTGCTGTTGCGCTTCGAGTTCCTTGACCCAGCCATAGCCGCGCTTCTCGAGTTCGTGTGCCAGTTCGCTGCCGCCGGAGCGCACGATGCGACCGCCGGCCAATACGTGTACGTAATCGGGCACGATGTAATCAAGCAGACGCTGATAGTGGGTGATCACGATCATGCCACGTTCGGGCGAACGCAGCCGGTTCACGCCATCGGCCACGACGCGCAGCGCGTCGATATCGAGCCCCGAATCGGTTTCATCGAGCACGGCCAGTTTCGGCTCGAGCAGCGACATCTGCAGCACTTCATTGCGCTTCTTTTCGCCACCCGAAAAGCCTTCGTTCACCGAGCGATACAGGAACTCTTCGCGCATGCCGACGACCTTCATTTCCTCTTTCACGCGCTTGAGGAAATCCATGGCGTCGAGCTCTTCAAGCCCCTGATGGCGCCGTACGGCGTTTACGGCCGCGCGCAGGAAGTATGCGTTGGACACCCCGGGGATCTCGATGGGGTACTGGAATGCGAGGAAGATGCCGGAACGCGCGCGCTCTTCAATGGGCATTTCAAGCAGATTCTGGCCCAGCCATTCGACTTCGCCGCTGTCGACGCGGTAGTCGTCGCGGCCGGCGAGCACCTGTGCAAGCGTGCTCTTGCCGGAACCGTTGGGCCCCATGATGGCATGTACTTCGCCCGGCTTGACGTGCAGATTCAGGCCCTTGAGGATGGCCTTGTCTTCGATGGAGGCGTGCAAATCCTTGATGTTCAGCATGATGAGTGTTCTCCTTAACCTACGCTGCCTTCAAGGCTCACACCGAGCAGGTTCTGCGCTTCTACCGCGAACTCCATGGGCAATTCCTTGAAAACTTCCTTGCAGAAGCCGTTGACGATCATCGATACGGCATCTTCGGCCGTAAGGCCGCGTTGCATGGCATAAAAAAGTTGATCTTCGGCGATGCGCGAAGCGGTTGCTTCGTGCTCGACCTTGGCGGTGGGGTTCTGCACCTCGATGGCCGGGAAGGTGTGCGCCGCGCACTTCTTGCCGATGAGCAGCGAGTCGCATTGCGTGAAATTGCGTGCGTTCTCGGCCTTCGGTGTCATGCGCACCAGCCCGCGGTACGCGTTGCTGCCGTAGCCGGCCGAAATGCCCTTCGAGATGATGGTGCTGCGCGTATTGCGCCCGATGTGGATCATTTTGGTGCCGGTATCGGCCTGCTGGCGGTGATTACTGACGGCCACCGAGTAGAACTCGCCGGTGGAATCGTCGCCACGCAGCACCACGCTGGGGTATTTCCAGGTGATGGCCGAGCCGGTTTCAACCTGGGTCCAGGAAATGTGCGAGCGATCACCCCGGCACTCGCCACGCTTGGTGACGAAGTTGTAAATGCCGCCCACGCCGTCTTTGTCGCCGGGGTACCAGTTCTGCACGGTGGAATACTTCACCTTGGCGTCTTCGAGTGCCACGATCTCGACCACCGCCGCGTGCAGCTGGTTTTCGTCGCGCATGGGCGCCGTACAGCCTTCCAGATAGCTGACGTACGACCCTTCGGCCGCAATGATCAGCGTACGCTCGAACTGGCCCGTGTTCGACGCATTGATGCGGAAGTACGTGGAAAGCTCCATGGGGCAGCGCACGCCCTTGGGGATATACACGAATGAGCCATCGGAAAACACGGCCGAATTCAGCGCGGCGTAAAAGTTGTCGCCCGGCGGAACAACCGTACCCAGGTATTCCTTGATGAGTTCGGGATACTGCTGTACCGCTTCGGAGAACGAACAGAAAATCACGCCGACATCTTCGAGCTGCTTGCGGAAGGTGGTGGCCACCGACACCGAGTCGAACACGGCATCGACCGCCACGCCGGCGAGGCGCGCACGTTCGTGCAGCGGCACGCCGAGCTTTTCGTACGTGCGCAGCAGTTCCGGGTCGACCTCGTCCAGGCTCTTGGGGCCGTCGGCCTTGCTCTTGGGGGCCGAGTAATAGCTGATCTCCTGGAAATCGACGGGCGGGAAATGTACGTGCGCCCATTCGGGCGGCGTCATTTCGAGCCACTTGCGATACGCGGCAAGTCGCCATTCAAGCAGGAATTCGGGTTCCTTCTTGATGGCCGACAGCCTGCGGATCACGTCTTCATTGAGCCCCGGGGGAAACGTGACGGATTCGATCTCGGTGACGAAGCCGGCCGAATACTCCCGATCGAGGAAGGAATCAAGTTGGTCGGTTGCGCTACTGCTCATTCAGTGAAACTCCATGTCGAGGGGCATGCCGCCGTGGAATCGGCCGGCGCCGCCTTCGGTGAGGGCCGGTCGTATTTGAACGCGATGGGGGTGAGAGGATTGACCATGTCGGCAACCGAAACCTGTTCGAGAGTCTGCCGCACGATGGTGTTGATGCGATGCCAGTTGCTGCGGATGTGACAGCCTGCCTCGACACTGCACGAACCCGGCGTGGCCGTGCATTCGGTGAGGCCGAAAGGCTGCTCGTCAAGTGCGTCTATAATATCGGCGATGCTGATTTCTTCGGCTGGCCGGGCAAGCGTGTAACCCCCCCGTGCGCCGCGCGTGCTCTTCACGATTTCACGCTGCGTAAGCGACTTGAGCACCTTGCTGACCACCGGCTGACCCAGGCCCAGCGTGGCCGCCAGATCGGCGGCGCTGAATACCCGGCCCGGATCCGACGCCATGTGCGTCAGCAGCAATGTGCCGTAGTCGATGATCTTGCTGACGCGCAGCATGGCCGTGTTAGCTCCTGAATTCCCGCTCGTTTGTTCGAAACCATATAGTACCAGTTTGGTCCTATATGCGCAAAAAAATTAAGGGGTTTCCCTGATGGCGAAATGGTTTTGTTGCGCCAGCGTATCGCGCTCGCGCATCAGCAACGCATGGAACGCCTGCGCCGCTTGAGACATGCTGCGGTTCTCGCGCCGAACCAGGTACAACTGCCGCCTGATGCGGCTGTTTTCTGCAAGGGGAATGATCGCCAGATCGGGGTGCCGGAAGTGGAACAGCGTCATGCCGGGCACCAGGCTCAACCCCAAGCCGGCCAGGATCAACCCTCTGACCGTAGCCAGGTGATCCACCTCGAGCGCAGTGGGCATCGAGGCCAGGTCGAGCTGGCCAGCCAGGCTCTGGCGAATGCTGCTACCCTTGCCCAAATGAATCATGCGTTCGCCGCGCAGGGCTGCAACGCCGATCTGGGCCGACCGGGCCAACGGGTGGTCGCCACGGCACACCAAATAGAAAAAATCCTCGCCCAGCGGTTCCGTGCTGAGCCCGCTCATGTCGCGGCCGATTGCCGCCAGTGCCATGTCGACGGCCCCCTCGCGAACCTGTTGCAGACACGGCTCGAGCAAGGCATCGTGAAGGCTGAGTTCCACCCCCGGATACATGGCTGCGTACGTGGCGTAGATGCCCGGCAGCCAGCCCGCCGCCAGCGAAGGCAACGCCGCGACTGACACGCGCCCGCGCCGCTTCGACACCAGTTCCCGCATTTCGCCCACCAGTGCCTCGATATCGTTCAGAAGGCGTGGTGCCGAGCGCAAGAAGTGGCGCCCTTCCGGGGTGAGTTCGACACGTCGTGTGGAACGGTCGAAGAGACGTACCCCCAATGCGTCCTCGAGCGACTGGATCAGCGCACTGAACGCCGGCTGCGTGAGGTGGCAACGACGCGCCGCCCGCGTGAAATGCTGTTCTTCCACCAGCAATAAAAACGCTTTGAGCTGACGCGCAGACAGATTCATGGAAATTTTCTATTTAACGATCGATACTTTCTATTTTACTTATCAATTCCGCTGTCTTACCTTGAAATGCGTTCAGTCGGAGACCCAAACGCAGTATGGACACGTTCAAAGC
>Ga0079224_100002086_pt1 | contig 23949 bp, 13 predicted proteins | sample Stecom2015_FD_80414 | JGI IMG/M metagenome (GOLD analysis project Ga0079224, IMG submission 80414) | Agricultural soil microbial communities from Utah to study Nitrogen management - Steer compost 2015 | ecosystem: Environmental > Terrestrial > Soil > Agricultural land | place: USA: Utah... | reverse complement strand
TGAGTCGCAACTCGGATCGGTCAGCAGCCACACCCCGATCGTATGCCCGCCCGTCACACGGGTGCCACGGCTTCGCGCAACCGTTGCCCGCTGTTCAGTACTCCCGAGGGCCCCATGGTCGCGCCCACCCGTCGCCCACCACCGCCCAAACGGACACGCTCCGCGTGGCAGTGCTCGACTCCATGCAACTATGGGGCCCTCGGGAGCTGCACTCAGTCCTTCAGCTCGAGCAGGACGGCACCCTGGCTGACCGTGGCGCCGACGTCGGCCGACAGGCCGGTCACGGTGCCGGCCTTGTGGGCGGTCACCGGGTTCTCCATCTTCATGGCCTCGAGCACCACGATGAGTTCGCCCGCCTCGACCTGCTGGCCCTCCTCGACGGCGACCTTGATGACGGTGCCCTGCATCGGGGCGGTCACCGCGTCGCCGCTCACCGCCGCCTTGCCACCGCCGCCACGCTTGCGCGGCTTGGCCTTCTTCGCGGCACCAGCGCCCGCACCGGCACCACCACCGACGGCTGCGAGGCCCGCGGGCAGCGACACCTCGAGGCGCCTGCCGCCGACCTCCACCACGACGTTCTGCCGCGGCTCCTCGTCGGTCTCGGCCTCGCCGTCGCCGGTGTAGGGCTCGATGGTGTTGTCGAACTCGGTCTCGATCCACCGCGTGTGCACCGAGAAGTTCTTGCCGTCGCCGACGAACGCCGGGTCGCGCAGGATCGTCCGGTGGAAGGGCAGCACGGTGGCCATGCCCTCGGCGACCATCTCGTCGAGGGCGCGGCGGGAGCGTTCGATGGCCTGGTCGCGGTCGGCGCCGGTGACGATGACCTTGGCCAGCATCGAGTCGAACTGCCCGCCGATGACGGTGCCGGTCTCGACGCCGGAGTCGACGCGCACGCCGGGCCCGTCGGGGAACTCCAGCTTCGTCACCGTGCCCGGGGCGGGCAGGAAGCCCCGGCCTGCGTCCTCGCCGTTGATGCGGAACTCGATGGAGTGCCCGCGCGGTGTCGGGTCCTGGGTCAGCGGCAGCACGCCGCCCTCGGCGATGCGGAACTGCTCGCGCACCAGGTCGAGGCCCGTCGTCTCCTCGGAGACGGGGTGTTCGACCTGGAGCCGCGTGTTGACCTCGAGGAACGAGATCGTGCCGTCGACCCCGACGAGGTACTCGACCGTGCCTGCGCCGTAGTACCCGGCCTCGGCGCAGATGGCCTTGGCCGAGGAGTGGATCGTGGCGCGCTGCTCGTCGGTGAGGAACGGCGCGGGCGCCTCCTCGACGAGCTTCTGGTGCCTGCGCTGCAGCGAGCAGTCGCGGGTGCCGACGACGATGACGTTGCCGTGCTGGTCGGCGAGAACCTGGGCCTCGACGTGGCGGGGCTTGTCGAGGTAGCGCTCGACGAAGCACTCGCCGCGGCCGAACGCGGCGACGGCCTCGCGGGTGGCCGACTCGAACAGCTCGGGGATCTCGTCGATGGTGCGGGCGACCTTCAGGCCGCGGCCGCCGCCACCGAAGGCGGCCTTGATGGCCACCGGAAGTCCGTGCTCCTGCGCGAACGCGACGATCTCGTCCGCGCTGGCCGCCGGGTCCTTCGTGCCGGGCACGAGCGGGGCGCCCGCCTTCAACGCGATGTGCCGCGCGGTCACCTTGTCGCCGAGGTCGCGGATCGCCTGCGGGGAGGGGCCGATCCACGTCAGCCCGGCGTCGATGACCGCCTGCGCGAAGTCCGCGTTCTCGGACAGGAAGCCGTAGCCGGGGTGGACCGAATCGGCGCCCGAACGCTTCGCGGCGTCGAGCAGCTTGTCGAACACCAGGTAGCTGTCGGTCGCCGTCTGCCCGCCGAGCGCGAACGCCTCGTCGGCGAGCCGGACGTGCGGTGCGTCCCGGTCCGGATCGGCGTAGACGGCCACGCTCGCGATACCCGCGTCCTTCGCGGCCCGGATCACGCGTACCGCGATCTCGCCACGGTTCGCGATGAGCACCTTCGTCACGCTGCCTCGCTCCGGCACGCCTACCTCCATGTCACGCCGTTCTCGATCGGAGTCTACGGACCGGAGGGAGGGCATCGGTGAGACCCGAGTCACGGCCGGGTGAGCCGGCGCGGTGGTGCGCTCACGCGGTGCGGCGCAGCTCCTCGGGGATCTCGGCGTCGAGCAGGATGAGCTCGTACGGCTGCGACTCGTGGAGGGCCGGCAGGTCGGAGGTCTGCACGAGCATCCACGGCTGGTGCGGGCCGCAGCACTCGACGAGGCGGTCCACGGCGGAGTAGGCCAGCAGCGCGAGGCGTCCGTCGGGGGTGCGGCGCAGCTCGATGTCGGCCTGCTCGGTGGCGGTTCCGTGGTGCGGGCCGGTCGGCAGGTACACGACGGGCGGAAGCTGGGGGTTCGTCACCGCGACGACGGTAGCCGTGCGCGGTCCGTGACCCACCTTGTCCCACGACCCAGCGATAGGCCGCGGACGCGGGGTGATCGATCTCGGCGACATCTAGGCTCGGTGGGGTGTCCAGCCAGTCGTGGTCGCGGCCGCCGAGGCCGGTGCTGCTCACCGCGGCCGTCGCCGTGGTGGTCGTGGTGGCGTCGTTGCTCGTCGCCGTCCTCGTGCGTCCCGGGGAGGAACGTGACTCCGCCGACGGGCTGTCGATGCCGACCGAGACCGGCGACGCGGGCTGCGGTGGCGGCCCGTGCCGGGTCGTGGCGTCCGATTCGGTGAACGGCATGCCGGTCGAGCTGCTCGCCGACGCCCGCGGCTCGGTGGCGCGGTTGCGCGCGGGCGGTCCGACGTCGGGCAGCATCGCCGAGGTCACGGTCGCCTCGATGGGGGTGCCGCTCAACCGAGACTCGCTGCGCTGCGAGGAGAGCGCCACGCCGGTGTGCCTGGTGCGCGGGCCGCACGACGGCGGCATGGTCGGCGAGGTGCACATCTGGCAGGGCGACAACTGGCGGTCCGATCAGCGGCCGTACTTCTCCGACGCGGGAAGCGTGACGCTCGACGACGTGGACGCCGACGACGTGCCCGAGGTGCTCGTGGTCAGCCACGACTGCAGTGACGTCGACAGCGTGTCGGCCTGCCAGGTCGCGCCCGTGCTGGTCGAGGTGTTCGACCTCTCGGGCGGGACCGTCGGCTGCACCGACATCTACGGCTCACCCGGTTCACTGCGCGGCTGGCCCGAGGTGGACGTCGAATCGTCCGAGCTCATCCCCTGTTCCTGACCTCGCCCGCGTTGGGCCGGTGCGCTCGCCTGCACCTCGGCGCCCGAATCCGCCGCGCGTGCCTGTGAACCGGATCTCACGGCGGCATCTTTCATCTAAGGCTTACCTAACGTACGGTTCTCATTCGTTAGGTAAGGCTAACCAGACGTTCGGGTCTGCCTGCTCGACTCGGCGTCGACGAGGAGTGAACGACGTGTCATCCGAGGGAGTTGCCTGAGTGTCCTCACCGGTCCTCGCCCGGCCACGGCCCGAATACGGAGCCGGGGATCTGCTGACGGCGTATCTGCCCGGCTCGTTCTACTACTCGTCGCCCGGCGGCACGCTGCTGGCCGACGGCGTCCACGCGATCGTGCGCCGCGGCGCAGGCGGTTCGCACGCGGACGCGGCCGCGCGGGCGCTCGCGCAGGCGCGTGAGGCGGGCGTGGCCGAACCGATCGTCGCCGGCGCCATCGGCTTCCGCCCGGACGGCGAGTCCAGCCTCGTGGTGCCGTCGGTCGTGCGGCGCGCACCCGCCCCCGAAGCCGGGGACGTACAGGGCACGCACGGTGCTGCGGCGCGCTCGTGGACCGTCACCCCCAGGCCGGAACCCGCCGACTACGTCGAGGCCGTGCGCAAGGCGCTGCTGCACATCGAGACCGGCGACATCGACAAGGTCGTCCTGGCCCGCGCGCTCGACCTGACCGCCGACGAGCCGGTGTCCGTGCCGCCGCTGCTGGCCAGCCTGGTGCGGGCGAACCCGGCCGCGCACGCCTTCGCCGTCGACGTCACGGCCCCCGGCGACCCGGCCGCCCGCACGCTGTTCGGCGCGAGCCCGGAGCTGCTCATCTCCCGCACGGGCAACACCGTCGTGGTCAACCCTCTCGCGGGATCGCGCCCGCGCGTGGCCGACGACCCCGACGACGCCGAGAACCGTCGGCGGATCGACGACCTGCGTACCGCCGAGAAGGACCGCGCCGAACACGAGATCGTGGTCCGCCAGATCGTCGACGTGCTGCGGTCGCTGTGCTCCGAGCTCGACGTGCCCGACCCCGAGGTGATCGGCACCCCGACCATGTGGCACCTGTCGACGCGGATCACCGGCACGCTGGCCGCACCCGACGACCCGGCGTCCTCGTCGCTGGCGATCGCCGAGGCGCTGCACCCGACGCCCGCGGTGTGCGGGGTGCCGACGTCGACGGCGCGCGACGTCATCGCCGACCTCGAACCGACCGACCGTGGGTACTACGCGGGTCTCGTCGGCTGGACCGACGCCGACGGCGACGGCGAGTGGGTCGTGACGATCCGCTGCGCCGAGGCGGCAGGGCAGGCCGTGCGGGTGTACGCAGGGGCGGGCATCGTCGCCGGGTCCGACCCCGACGCCGAACTGGCCGAGACGAGCGCGAAGTTCGGCACGCTGCTGGCGGCGCTGGGCGTGGACGGGGGAGCGCGATGACCGGCGGTCCGGACCACACGCCATGGCCCGCCGCGGACGCGGCGCGGTACCGGGCGCTCGGGTACTGGCAGGGGCAGACGTTCGGCACGTGGCTCACCGGCCTCGCCGAGGCGTACGCGGAGCGCACCGCGGTCGTGGGTGTCAGCGCCGAGAGCGGCGAGCAGGTGCGATGGACCTACGCCGAGCTCGACGACCGTGCCCACCGGCTGGCGGCCGGGTTCGTCGAGCGCGGCATCGCCGACGGGCAGCGGGTCATCGTGCAGCTGCCGAACGTCGCCGAGTACGTGCCGGTGATCTTCGGGCTGTGGCGTGCGGGCGCGTTGCCCGTGTTCGCGTTGCCCGCGCATCGGCGTTCGGAGCTGACACACTTCGCGGCGCACGCCGAGGCCTCGGCAATCGTCACCGTGGGCGAGCACGAGCGGCACGACTTCGCCGCGGAGGCGCGCGCGGTGGCCGGCGACGTGCCGTCCGTGCGCAACGTGTTCGTGGTGGGCGAGGCCGAGTTCGCCGAACTGGCCGCCGCGGAGCCGAAGGAACTGCCCGATCCGGACCCGTCCGGGCTGGCGTTCCTCCAACTCTCCGGCGGCAGCACGGGAATGTCCAAATTGATCCCGCGCACCCACGACGACTACCTCTACAGCGTCCGGGAGAGCGCGCGGATCTGCCGCCTGCGGCCCGAGAGTGTGTACCTCGTGGTGCTGCCGGTTGCCCACAACTACCCGATGAGTTCGCCCGGCATCCTCGGCGCGCTGCACGCGGGATCGACCGTGGTGCTGTCGCCGCGTCCCGACGCCGACACCGCGTTCGGGCTGATCGAGTCCGAGGGTGTCACGATGTGCGGTGTGGTGCCGCCGCTGGCCGCCGCGTGGGTGCAGGCGGCCGCGCGCACGACGCGGGATCTGTCCACACTGGAGGTTCTGCTCGTCGGTGGGGCCAAGTGCGCCAGGGAACTGGCCGAGCGGATCGAGCCCGTACTCGGGTGCAGGCTGCAGCAGGTGTTCGGAATGGCCGAGGGCCTGGTGTTCTACACGCGACTCGACGATCCGGACGAGCTCGTCCTGTCCACGCAGGGCAGGCCGATCTCCCTCGACGACGAGATCAGGGTCGTCGACCCCGACAATCCCGAGGCGAGTTCCGGTGACGTCGTCGAACCCGGCCAGGCGGGCGCGCTGCTCACGCGCGGCCCGTACACGATCCGCGGCTACTACCGCGCGGCCGAGCACAACGCCACGGCGTTCACCCCCGACGGCTTCTACCGCACCGGCGACCTCGTCCGGTTCCACCCCTCCGGGCACGTCGAGGTCGTCGGCAGGGTGAAGGAACAGATCAACCGCGGCGGCGAGAAGGTCGCGCCCGAAGAGGTGGAGAACCACCTGATGGCGCATCCCGACGTCGTCGACGCGGCGGTCGTCGGCGTGTCCGACGACTATCTCGGCGAGCGCACGTGCGCCTACGTGGTGCCCGCCGATGGTGCCGAGCCCGCCGAGGCGGAGCTGCGCCGGTTCGTCCGTGAGCGAGGGGTCGCCGCGTTCAAGGTGCCCGACCGCGTGGTGCTGACCGGTGAGTTCCCGACGACCGGGGTCGGCAAGACGAGCAAACGGGAGCTGCGGGCACTGCTCGCGGCCCAGGCGAAGAACGGGTGATGTCGTTGTCCCTGCCGAAGATCGAGCCCTACCGTCTGCCCACATCGGACGAACTGCCGTCCGGCCGGGTCGACTGGCGCCTCGACGCGAGCCGGGCGGCGTTGCTCGTGCACGACATGCAGCGCTATTTCCTGCGGCCGTTCGCGGGTGCTCCTGTTTCGGACGTGATCGCCAACATCGCCGCGCTCGTCGAGACGTGTCACGAGCGTGGCGTGCCGGTGTACTACACGGCCCAGCCTGCGAAACCGCCGCAGGGCGAACGCGGCCTGCAGACCGATTTCTGGGGCGAGGGCATGCGTGCTCACGTGGATGCCGATCCCGGCGTGGCCGATGTCGTCGACGAGCTGGCACCGTCCGATGCGGACACGGTGCTGGTGAAGTGGCGCTACAGCGCCTTCCAGCGCAGTGACTTCGCCGAGCGGCTCGCCGCCCAGGGCCGCGACCAGCTGATGATCACGGGCGTCTACGCCCACATCGGCTGCCAGGCCACGGCGCAGGAGGCTTTCATGCGGGACGTGCGCCCGTTCCTCGTCGCCGACGCGGTCGCCGATTTCTCCCGCGAGCGGCACGACCAGGCGTGTGCGTATGTCGCGGGCGTGTGCGGCTCCGTCGTCGACACCGCGGCCGCGAAGGATGCGCTGACCGCACCGGTGCCCGCGGCGGCGCTGTAGCGGTGCCGTACCCGGCGCTGTAACCGAGATCCACCACGACAGGGGACGACAGACATGGCTGAACCCACCACCGGACCGATCACCGAGTCGGCGATCCGTGCCGATGTGGCCGAACTGCTCGGACGGGATGCCGACGGCATCGCCGCCGACGAGAACCTCATGGATGCCGGGCTCGACTCGATCCGCATCATGAGCCTGATCGAGCGTTGGCGTGCCGCGGGCGCGGACACGGTCGAGTTCCCCGACCTGGCCGAACGGCCGGAGCTGGGGCACTGGGTTTCGCTCCTCGTGAAGGAGGACGCATGACTGACAATCGCGGAGCTCTGGGTCATGGCGTCCGACCGGGTTGGGCCCCCGCTGTGGCACGCTTTTCCGCCACAGCAGGGGAGGGTGTCCCGCAGAACACAGTGGAGGACGCATGACTCGGGTTGATCATCGGCATCGGCACTTGGATCGCATTGCGGAGGTGCGTGCGGGGCGGGTGGCCGAGAAGGTGGGGTATCCGATCGGGATCCGCACGTTGGAGGTCGTGCGGACCGAGATGGTCGGTTCCGGCCTGATCCGGCTCACGCTCGGTGGGTCCGGTGTGGACGGTTTCGAGGCGCATGTGCCGGACGAACACGTCAAGCTGATCTTCGCCGATCCGGACGGCACGCTGCGGTTGCCGGAGCCGAACGGCACGATGCTGAAGTGGCCGCGTCCCTCGCCGATCTCGCGGGAGTACACGGTGCGCAGGTTCGACCCGGTCGCCCGTGAGCTCGACATCGACATCGCGGTGCACGACGGTGGTCTGGCCGCGGCGTGGGCGCGTACGGCGCGGATCGGCGAGTCGGTGCACGTCGCGGGCCCGCCGGGGGGACTGGTCGTGCCGACCAGTTACGACAAGTACCTGCTGGCCGGTGACATCACCGCGTTGCCCGCGATCGCCAGGTGGCTCGAGGAGATGCCGCCGACCGCGGAGGGTTGGGCGGTGATCGAGGTGGCCGATGCGTCCGAGGAGATCCCGTTGGACGCCCCGGCTGGGGTCGAGGTGCGCTGGTTGCACCGGGACGGCGCGGCGCCGGGCACCACCGATCTGATCGAGCGCGCGGTGCGTTCGCTGCCGGTGCCGGGTCCTTCCGACGACGAGCGGCTGTACGTGTGGCTGGCCGGTGAGGCGGGCACGCTCAAGCCGCTTCGCCGTTGGGTGCGCGACGAGCTCGGGCTGTCCAAACACGACCACGACATCACCGGCTACTGGAAGCGCGGCGTCGCCGACTACGACGACGACCACGGTCACGAGCACGACCACGAGCATCACCACGGCCACGGACACGACCACCCCCGCGGCTGAGGAGGGCGGGCCACCGCCTGCTTCTCCGATCCGGATTCCCCACCCCATCGCAATTCAAGGACGAAACCGATGACGACGAAACCGATGACACTGCTGAGATCCTCCCGCCTCGTCAAGGCGAGCGTGGCCGCCGCCGCGTTCGCGCTCACCGTGTCGGTGGCCGGCTGCGGCGCCGCGGGCCAGGAGACCTCCGGGGAGACGCGGCAGTTCAAGGCGGACAACGGCACCGTCGAGATCCCCCAGAACCCGCAGCGCGTCGTCGCCACCGGGTACGCGGTGCCGACGCTCATCGAGGCCGACGCGCCGCTGGTGGGCATCTCCTCGTGGCAGCGGGGCGAGCCGATGATGTCCGACGAGGACATGAAGACCTATCAGGATCTGCCGAGGGTCGCGGGCGAGACGGCTGCCGAGACGAACTACGAGGCCATCGCCGAGCAGAACCCCGATCTGATCGTCATCGGTGTGCCGAAACCCATCTTCCAGGAGATCGACACCGAGCGGCTCGAGTCGATCGCCCCGGTCGTCGCGATCGGCCCGGACGTGCCGTCGGCGTGGAAGGAGGTCTCCAGGAAGCAGGCCGACGCCGCGGGCGCGCTCGAACGGTTCGACGAGGGCAAGCGCGAGTACGAGCAGAAGGCCGAGGAGCTGAAGGGTAAGTACGCCGACGCGCTCGACGGCCTCAAGCTCGCCCACATCGGCGGGTACGGCGAGGTCGAGAACGGCAACTTCCAGCGCGAGTTCGACGGCTCGTGGGGTACCAACGTGGCCAACGACATCGGTGCCGAGTACTACGGCCAGGTCTCCGAGAAGGGCGAGGGTTCCCGCGCGGTCAGCGAGTACCCGTCGCTCGAGCAGCTGCCTTCGGCGCTGAAGGACGCCGAGGCGATCACCTACACCGTGAACGCCGACGGCTCGCTGCCCGAGGCCGTGAAGTACGTCCTCGACTCCAACCTGTGGAAGAACCTGCCCGCGGTGAAGAAGGACATGACGTTCCCGGTCAAGTACACCGAGGCGGCGACCTACGGCCAGGCCACGACCGCGCTCGAGGCGCTGGACGAGACCTTCGCACCGCTGTTGAAGAAGTGACGCCGCGGACGTGAGCACGGCACCCACCCAGGCAGGCTCCGCACCGCCGACGAGGAACGCCCCGTCGAGAATCGGCCGCTCGGCCGTCCTCGCCGGGGGTCTCGTCGCGCTGCTGGCCGCGATCGTCGCCAGCATCGCCGTCGGTGCGGAGAGCGTGCCGCTCGGCCAGATCTGGCCCGCACTCACCGATTTCGACCCGCTGTCGGGCGATCATCTCGTGGTGCGCGACATCCGCGTTCCGCGCACGTTGCTCGGCATCGCCGTGGGTGCGGCGCTGGCCGTGGCCGGCGCGCTCATCCAGACGTTGTCGCGCAACCCGTTGGCCGAGCCCGGAATTCTGGGCGTCACGCATGGCGCGGGCTTCGCCTTGACGCTCGGTGCCGCGCTCGGACTGGCCGGAACGGCGCTCGGCGAACTCGGTCTGGGCGTGGCCGGAGCGGTGCTGGCGACGGTGCTGGTCTACGCGGTCGGCAGACATTCGACGTTGCGCCTGCTGCTCGCGGGTGTGGCGCTGTCGGCCGTGTTGCAGGGGGTGTCGCTCGGAGTGCGGCTGACGTCCCCGGACACGCTCGACAAGTACCGGTTCTGGTCCGTCGGCTCACTGGCCGGCAGGGAACAGACCGACCTGACGATCCCGCTCGTGGCGATCGCGCTGGCCCTGGTCGGTGCGTTGCTGGTCGCGCGGTCGCTGAACGCCGTGGCACTCGGGGAGACGGTGGCGCACACGCTCGGCGCGAACGTCGCTCGCGTGCGGACGGTGACCCTCGTGCTGATCACGGTGCTGGCCGGTGCCGCCACGGCCGTGGCCGGGCCGATCCTGTTCGTCGGCCTGATCGTGCCGCACCTGCTGCGCAGGCTGACGGTCGGTTCGGTGCCGTGGCTGGTGACGTTGTCGATGATCGTCGGGCCGATCCTGATGCTCGCGGCCGACACGATCTCGCGCGTGGTGCTGCACACGGGCGAGGTGCCGGTCGCGATCGTCACCGCGTTCCTCGGCGGGCCGATGCTGATCTGGGTCGTGCGCCGGTACGGGGCGGGATCGCTATGACGACGACGGAGTCCCCGAAGCGGACCGCACAGGTGCGCGTGCCGGTACGCGGGCGCGCGTGGTGGATCGAACGCCGCACCCTCGGCGTGGTCGTCGGCTGCGCCGTCGCGATGCTGGTGCTCGGGTTCGTCGGACTGTCGTTCGGGTCGAGCTGGTCGACGCCCGGCGAGGTGCTCGGCGCGCTCACCGGAACGCAGCCGTCGGTGGTCATCGTCGAGTGGCGCGGGCCGCGGGTCGTCGCCGCGATCCTGTTCGGTGCGGCGCTCGGCGTGGCCGGTGCGATCTTCCAGAACCTGACCCGCAATCCGATGGGCAGCCCGGACATCATCGGGCTCGACGCGGGCGCCTACACCGGTGCACTGCTGGTGATGACCGTGTTCACCGGCGCCACGACCACCGTCGCGTTCGGATCGGTCGTGGGTGGACTGCTCACGGCGGCGCTGGTGTATGCGCTGTCGCGGTCGGGCGGGCTGTCCGGGATGCGGCTCGTGGTCATCGGCATCGCGGTCAACGCCATGGTCACCGCCCTGAACAACTGGCTCGTGCTGCGCGCCGAGCTCGAGGTCGCGATGGCGGCGGTGGGCTGGAACTCCGGTTCGCTCAACGGCATCGACTGGGACGACCTGATCCTGCCGTTCTCGGTCATCGCGGTGCTGCTCGCGCTGGCTTCGCTGCGTGCGCAGGCGCTGCACCAGTCGGCACTCGGTGACGCGGTGGCGGTCGCCACCGGGGTCGGACTGGAACGCCAGCGGTTGCTGATGGTGTTCATCGGCGTCGGCTGCACCGCCACCGTGACGTCCGTGGCGGGCCCGGTCGCCTTCATCGCACTGGCCGCACCGCAGATCGGACGCAGGCTGGCGCGCGCGCCCGGTGTCCCGCTGCTGCCCGCGGCGCTGTGCGGTGCCGTGCTGCTGCAACTGGCCGACCTCATCGCGCAGATGCTGCTGGCCCCCGTGTCCCTTCCCGTCGGCGTCGTCACGACGGCGATCGGCGGTTGTTACCTGATCTGGCTGCTGGCCCAGGAGGTGAGGCGCAGATGACCGCCCGGCTGCGTGCCCAGGACGTGACCCTCGCCTACGGCGAACGGGTCGTGTCCACCCGGCTCAGTCTCGACGTTCCGGACGGCGGGTTCACCGCCGTGGTCGGGCCGAACGGCTGCGGCAAGTCGACCCTGCTGCGCGCGTTCGTCCGGCTGCTGCGGCCCGACGCGGGCACCGTCGCACTGGACGGGAGATCGGTCTCGTCCTTCCCCGCGAAGGCGCTGGCTCGGGAGCTGGCTTTCCTGCCGCAGGACCCGCTCGCGCCGGAGGGCATCAAGGTGCGGCAACTGGTCTCGCGGGGCCGTTACCCGCACCAGTCGCTGTTGGCGCTGTGGACCAAGGAGGACGAGCAGGCCGTCTCCGAGGCCATGATCACCGCGGAGGTCGAAGACTTCGCCGAGCGGCCGGTCGCCGAACTGTCCGGCGGACAGCGCCAGCGCGTGTGGGTGGCGATGGTGCTGGCACAGCGAACGCCGTACCTGCTGCTCGACGAGCCGACGTCCTTTCTGGACATCACCCACCAGTACCGGTTGCTGGCTCTGCTGTCGCGGCTGCGCGACGAGGGCAGGACCGTGATCGCGGTGCTGCACGACATCAACCAGGCCTGCCGGTTCGCCGACCACCTCGTGGCCATGAAGGACGGCCGGGTGGTGGCCGAGGGTGCCGCGGCCGACATCGTCGACGCGGCGTTGATCAAGGACGTGTTCGACCTGCCCAGCGTCATCACACCCGACCCGGTGAGCGGAACGCCGATGGTCGTCCCGGAATGAGCGGGCTCACCCACTGATCCCGTGCTGCCGGTGCCGAGAGAACCGGGTCCCGAAAACGCTGTGAGGAGCGAGTGTTGTCGTCGTCGGAAACGCCTGAGGCCGCCGAGCTGTTCGAGCTGACGAGCGCGCAGCTCGGTATCTGGAACGCCCAGCGGCTCGAACCCGACTCGCCGTACTACGTGGTCGGCGACGTGGTGCAGATCGAAGGCGGCGACCGGATCGACACGGCGCTGCTGGCCGAGGCGATGACCGGAACGCTCGCCGACGCCGAATCCCTGCGGCTGCGCATGACCGAGACCGCGGACGGCCCGCGGCAGTGGGTGAGCGACGAGCCGGTGGTCCCGCCGCGGGTCGTCGACGTCCGCACCGAGGCCGACCCGCGGGCGGCGGCCGAACAGCTGGTCACGGCGGAACGGTTCGCGCTGGCCGAGTCCTCCCGCGGCATGACCGGGCGGCCGCTGTACTCGCAGACGATCATCGTCCTGTCCGACACCGAGGTCTGGTACACCCAGCTCGGTCACCATCTCGTGTTCGACGGCTACAGCGCGGCGATGCTCGCCCGCCGCACAGCCGCGCGCTACACGGCGTCGGTGGCGGGCACCGAACCGCCTGCGTCGCCGTTCAGCTCGTTCGCCGACTTCGTCGCCGCCGACCGGGAGTACCTCGCGAGCGACAAACCGGAGCAGGACCGCGCCTACTGGGTCGACCGGATGACCCCGTTGCCGGACCTTCCGGAATGGACGACGCCCGGGTCGGGGCCCGCCGACACCGTCTCGGCGCAGACGGTGTTGTCCGCGGGCGACATGACGGCGCTGCGGGCGTTCGCCGACCGGGAGGGCGTCACGTGGGGCGACGCCCTCCTCGGTTGCTACGCGGTGTTCCTGCACCGCGTGCTGGGGCGCACCGACGTGGTGTTCGCGCTGCCGCTGATGTGCCGGACGAGCGGTCCCGAGCTGCGCACCCCGGGCATGGCGGTCAACGTGCTGCCGTTGCGGATCGAGGTGCGCGGTGGTGACTCGCTGGGCATCGTCGCGCGGCAGGTGGCCGAGGCGATGGCCGAGATGCGGGTGCACCAGCGCTATCGCGGGGAGAACCTGCCGCGCGATCTGGCCGCGCCCGGCGCGGGTGCGATCCTGCACGGCGCCGGGGTGAACCTGAAGGCCTTCGACCTGACGTTGGACTTCGCCGGGTCGAAGGGCGTCATGCGCAACGTCGCGGGCGGGCCGCCAGAGGACATGGGCCTGAGTGTGCTGCCCACGAGGGACGGCGGCCTGCTGCTCGGGTTCGAGGTCGACGCGCGTACCCACACGCAATCCGATGTGGACGCCCGGCTGGCGACCGTGTGCACGCTCGTGCGAGAGCTGACCACTGAGGACGGTCCCGAGGTGGGCCGGGTGCCGGTGGTGGCACGGGAGGTGCGCGACTCGCTGCTGGACGCGTGGTCGCCGCCCGCGGTGCCCGGTGAGCCCGCCTCGGTTCCCGACGTGCTCGCCGCGCTGGCGACGTCGCGCGGAGCCGACGTGGCCGTCGTGTGCGGTGACGAACGCGTGTCGTACGCCGAGCTGGCGGCACGCGTGCACCGGCTCGCCAGGACGTTGCGGGCCAGGGGAGTCGGCCCCGACGACCTCGTCGCGATCGCGCTGCCCCGCTCGGTCGACTACGTCGTCGCGCTGCTGGCGGCCCTCGACGCCGGGGGTGCGTTCCTGCCGCTCGAGGCCGACCACCCGGACGAGCGGGTGCGGATGCTGCTGGACGACGCCCGGCCCGCCGTGGTCGTCACCGACCCGTCCCATCCCCGTGCACTCGGCGAGTGGCCCTCGGTGACGACCGCCGACGCCGCCCATGCCGACGACCGGCCCCTGTCGGACGGCGAGCGCGTGCGCGGACGCCGGCCCGACGACCTGGCCTACGTCATCTACACGTCGGGCTCGACGGGCAAGCCCAAGGGTGTACTCGTGCCCGACCGTGGGTTGCGCTCACTGCTGCACCACCAGCGTTCGACGGTGGTCGCCGACACCGAACGCGGCGTGGGCAGGCGGCTGCGGGTGGCCCACACCTACTCGTTCGCGTTCGACTCGGCGCTCGACCAGCTGGTGTGGCTGCTGTGCGGGCACGAACTGCACCTCTACGCCGGCGATGTGCTGACCGACGCCGACGCTCTGCTCGCCGCCTACACCCGCGACGGCATCGACGTCGTCGACACGACGCCCTCCATGGCGGCACCGCTCGCGGACGCGGGCCTGCTCGACGGTGCGCCGTACCGCCCCGCGCTGCTCGTGCTGGGTGGTGAGGCCACCCCGCCAGCGCTGTGGCAGCGGGTCGTGGAGTCGGATGTGGACGGGCGCAACATCTACGGTCCCACCGAGGCGACCGTCGACGCGGCCTACGCCGAGATCACCGGGGACGAGCCGGCCATCGGCCGCCCGCTGGCCGGCACGCGGGTCTACCTGCTGGACAACGCCCTGCAGCCGGTCGCACCCGGCTCGACCGGGGAGCTGTATCTCGCCGGGCCTCAGCTCGCGCGGGGTTACCTCGGCCGCTTCGCGGGCACCGCCGAACGGTTCGTGGCCGATCCCTACGGCGGTCCGGGCGATCGGATGTACCGCACGGGCGACCTCGCCAGGTGGGTGCCCGGCCGCGGTTTCGTCTACACGGGACGGGCGGACGGCCAGGTCAAGATCCGCGGGCACCGTGTCGAGGTCGGCGAGGTCGAGGCGGAGCTGGCGGCGCTCCCCGGGGTGAGCGCCGCCGCCGCGGTGGTCCGCACCGACACGGCTACGGCGCGCCTGGTGGGCTATGTCGTGCCGGCCAGGTCCGGCACCGACGTCACGTCCGAGACGGTGCGGGACGCGCTCGCCACCCGGCTGCCCGATCACCTCGTGCCCTCGGCCGTCGTGGTGCTCGACGAGCTCCCGCTCACGGTGAACGGCAAGGTCGACCGTGCCGCATTGCCCGCCCCTCGCGCGACGTCCGGCGGCCGCCGCGCCGCTACCGACCGCGAACGCCTGCTGTGCGCGGTTGTCGCCGAGGTCTTCGACCTCGATGCCGAGCAGGTCGGCCCGGACGACGACTTCTTCGGTCTCGGCGGCGACAGCATCAGCGCGATCAGCGTGAGCAGCAGGCTTCGCTCCCACGGGTTCGAGCTGCGCCCCCGCGAGCTGCTCGCCCGCCGCGACCTCGGTTCGCTCGCGGCCGGGCTCGCCGAGCTCTCCGGCACCGGCGGCGCGGCCGCCGACGAGCACGACGAACCCGAGGGCGACGTTCCCGCCACCCCGATCATCCGCGGGCTGTTCGAACCCGGCCCGCCACCCGAAGCGGTGGCTGGCTATGCACAGTGGACGGTGGTCAGCACCGTCGAGCCGGTGGATCGCGATGCGCTCGTCGCCGGTGTGCGGTCCGTACTGGCCACGTATCCCGCGCTCCGGATGCGCCGCGGCGGTGACGGCGGACTCACCATCCCGCCCGCCGAACCGGAAACCGGCGACGTGTCCGGGGCGGCCGCGGACGTCGTTCACACCGGCAGCTCCGATCCTGGCGCGTCCGATCCTGCAGACGTCGCGCGCTCGCTGGCGGCCACTCTCGACCCCGACGCGGGCCAGATGCTGCGGGTGGCGCTGCTCGGCCACCACCGCATCGTGATCGTCGCGCACCACCTCGTCGTGGACGGGGTGTCGTGGCGGGTGCTGATCCCGGCACTGCGCGCGGCGACGCAGGGCACGCCACCCGAACCCGAGGGGACCTCGTTCCGCGCCCATGCGCTGGCGCTGGCCGAGCAGGGCTCGTCGGGGGCACGGCGCGCCGAGCTGGAGTACTGGCGCGGTGCGACCGACCCGGACATCCGCCCACTGGGCCTGCCCGCGCTGGACCCGGCGCGGGACACGGTGGGCACGGCCCGCACCGAGACGACCGTCGCGAGCCCGCGCGTGTCCGAGGCGGCGCTGTCGACACTGCCGTCGGCCTACCGCACCGGCACCGACGAGGTGCTGCTGACCGCACTCGTGCTGGCGCTACGGTCGCTGCGTACGCAGGATGCCTTCGGGATCACCGTCGAGAGTCACGGACGTCATCCGCAGACGTCGGGGGCGGATCTGTCCCGCACCATCGGGTGGTTCACCGCCGAGTTCCCGGTACGCGTGCCCGCGGATGCCGTGGGCACCGACGCCGCACTGCGCGAGGCACTGTCCGGCGGACCCGCCGCGGGCCGCTTGCTGCGCGCGGTGAAGGAAGCCCGCCGCGCCGTGCCCGATGAGGGCGTCGGCTACGGCGTGCTGCGCCACCTCGACCCCGACGCCGGCATCACCGCCGGCCCGCCCGAGGTGCTGCTCAACTACCTGGGCCGCTTCGCCGCCGGGGACGGCGGTGACTGGCGGCTTCCCGACCGCGAGGCGTTCGCGGTCGTCGAACCGGAGTCGAAACCGCTCGAGCAGGTGCTGGCGCTCAACTGCTTCGTCCACGAGGCCGGAGAGTCCACAACGGACGGTCCGCGGATCGCCGTCGAGTGGACGGCAGCGGGGCGGCTCCTCGACGACGATGCCGTGGCCGGCCTGCAGTGTGCCTGGGAGGCGGCGCTCGACGCGCTCGCCGTCCACGCCGAGCACATCGGCCCGTCCGGCGGTGGGCTGACCCCTTCGGACCTGCCGCTTCTCGCACTGCAGCAGGCCGACATCGACGCACTCGAACGCCGGGGGCCCGTGGCCGACGTGCTGCCCGCGACCGCACTCCAGGCCGGACTGTCGTTCCACACCCTCGCGGCGGACGAGGAGGACGCGGACGTGTACGTCGTGCAGGCCGTGCTCAGCCTCAGCGGCGACGTCGACCCCGTACGGCTCGCCGACGCCGCGCGCGAGCTGCTGCGCAGGCATCCGGCGTTGCGCGTGCACCTGGCGACGACCTCGGGCGGGGACGTCGTGCAGGTCGTGCCCGCCGACGTCCACCTCGACTGGGACACGGTCGAGCTGGCGGGCGCCGATCAGGCAGGCGAGGCCGCCTTCGAGGCGTTCGACGCCGCACGGACGGCCGAGTTGAACCGCCGGTTCGACCCGGAGACCCCGCCGCTCATCCGGTTCCGCCTCTACCGCCTCGGTGCGCGGCAGTACCGGCTGGTGCTGACCAACCATCACGCGCTGCTCGACGGCTGGTCGATGCCGCTCGTGGGCAGGACGCTGCTCGGGCTGTACCGCGAGCTGGGCGGTGGCCCGGCCGTGCCGGCCGCGGCCTCGCTGCAGGACTACCACCGGTGGCTCGCCGAGCGCGACCGCGACGCCGCACTGGAGGCGTGGCGGTCGGCGTTGTCGGGAGTGGACGAAGGGACGCGCCTGGCACCCGTGGCCGCCCGGCGCGGCGTGGCACGGCCGGGACGCGTGTCGCTCGAACTGGGTGCGGAGTTCAGCGGCCGCCTGCAGCGCTTCGCCCGTGACCGCGGCGTCACCGTGACCACGGTGCTGCAGGCGGCATGGGGACTGCTGCTCGGCAGGCTCACCCGCAGGCGGGACGTGGTGTTCGGCTGCCCCGTCTCTGGTCGTCCGGCCGAAGTGGACGGGGTCGAGTCGATGATCGGCCAGCTGGGCAACACGATCCCGGTGCGGGTGCGCTACCGGCCCGAGACCACCGCCTCGGACCTGCTCGCCGACATCCACGCCGAGTCCGTCGCGCTGACCGATCACCACCACCTCGGCCTGCCCGACATCCAGCGGGCGGTCGGGGTCGGCGAGCTGTTCGACACGCTGCTGGTGATGGAGAACTTCCCGTTCAACGGTGCGGGCATCGCCGTCGACGAACACGCCGAACTGTCCGGTGTGGACATCACCGACGCGACGCACTACCCGCTGACCGTCATCGCCTTGCCCGGCGAGGCGCTCACGCTCGCGCTGAGCTACCAGCCGCAAGCTTTCGACGAGGAGACCGTCCGCGGCTACGCGCGGTGGCTGCACACCCTGTTGACCGAACTGGTCGACGACCCCGACCGGCCCGTCGGCCGGCTGCCGATGCTCGACGACACCGAGACCGCGGCCGTGCTGCACGAGGGCACGAAGTACCTGCCCGCCGTGGAACGGCAGGGTCTGCTGGAGACGTTCGGCGCGTGGGTCGCCCGCACGCCCGACGCCGAGGCCCTCGTGTGCCGGGAACGCAGCCTGACCTACGCCGAGCTCGACCGGCAGGCGAACCGGCTCGCGCACCGGCTGCTGGACGCGGGGGCCGGGCCCGAGACCCCCGTCGGCATGCTCCTGGGCCGCGACGTCGAGATGATCGTCGCGTTGCTCGGCATCCTCAAGGCGGGCGCGGTGTACCTGCCGCTGGATCCCGACTACCCGGCCGAGCGGCTGCGCTACATGATCGAGGACGCGCGCCCGGCCGCGTTCGTCACCGACGGTGCGGCGCTGGCCAGGCTGGGCGGCGAGGTGCCGGGCGACGGTGCCGTGGTGCGCCTGGACGAACCGGCAGCCGCGGACGGCCGGGACGACGATCCCGTGCACGCCCGCACCACGCTCACGCCCGACTCGCTGGCCTACATCATCTACACCTCCGGCACGACGGGTAAGCCGAAGGGTGTGGCCGTTCCGCACCGTGGCCTGCGCGACCTCATCTCGCTGCAGGAGGAGGTCGTCGGGGTCACCGACCGGGACCGCTACCTGCACTTCGCCTCGACGAGCTTCGACGTCGCGGTCTGGCAGACGATGGTGCCCCTGGCCTCCGGCGGCACGCTCGTCGTCGCACCGGAGGAGGTGCGGGTCCCCGGCGACGAACTGCTCGACTACATCGCCGAGCACCGGCTCACCGGTATCAACCTGCTGCCGTCCTTCCTGTCGGCCGTCCCGGAGGACCGGGTGGTCGACGAGGACGTCTTCTTCGTCGTGGGTGCCGAGCGGCTCGACCCGGAGCTCGCCGACCGCTGGGGCAAGGGCAGGCGGGCGCTGTTCAACGCCTACGGCCCGACCGAGGTGACGATCAACTCGGTGACGTGGCAGTACGAACCCGGCAACCGCGGCACCGTCCCCATCGGACGGCCGGACCCGAACGTGCGCGCCTACGTCCTGGACGACGGCCTCCAGCCGGTGGGGGTCGGCGTGCCCGGTGAGCTGTACCTCGCGGGCCCGAAACTCGCCCGCGGTTACCTGGGCAGGCCCGGCCAGACCGCGCAGGCGTTCGTCGCCGACCCGCACGGTGAGCCGGGTTCGCGGATGTACCGCACCGGCGACGTCGCGGCGTGGCGCCCCGACGGCCAGCTCGTGTTCCTCGGACGCGCGGACCGGCAGGTGAAGGTGCGGGGGTTCCGCATCGAGCTCGCCGAGATCGAGAGCGCGTTGAGCCGGCATCCCGACGTGCGCGGGTGCGCGGTGGTCGTGCGCGGTGGACGGCAGCTGGTGGGGTACGTGATCCCCGCGGAGGGCTCGAGTCTCGATCCGGTCCGCTTGCGGGCCGACCTGCTGCGCGAATTGCCCGAGTACATGGTTCCCGCGGCGTTCGTGGCGCTCGATCGGCTGCCGCTCACCCCGGGCGGGAAACTCGACGAGCGCGCCCTGCCCGCACCCGACCACGGCGAGACCGGTGCCGGGCGCGAGCCGCGCACCCACGCCGAACGGGTACTGCTCGACATCGTGCGCGAGGTGCTGGACGCCGGCGAGGTCCGGCTCGACGACCACTTCCTGGAGATCGGCGGCGACAGTATCGTCTCGCTCCAGGTCGTCTCCCGCGCGCGGCGGCACGGCCTGCGGCTCGGTCCGCGCGACGTGCTCGACGGCGGCACCGTCGCCGGGATCGCCGCGCGCTGTGAGCACGCGGGGGAGGGCTCCGCCCGGCCGGACGCCGGTCCGTCCACAGGCGACGCTCCGCTGACGCCCGTGATGCGCGATCTCCTCGAACGTTCGCCGAAGCCGGACGACTTCTGCCAGTGGACGGAGCTCTGCGTGCCGGCGGGCGGGGACCGGCAGGACTGGGCGCGGGCGGTCGACACGCTGCTGGACACCCACGACGTGCTGCGCGCCCACCTGGCGCGCGGTGCCGACGGTCCGGTGCTGCGCATCCCCGAGACCGGTGCGGTCACGGCGGCCGAGGTGCTCACGGCCACGACCGCGACCGGGGACGCCGACGTTCGCGGGCTGATCGACGACTGGATCGCCGACATCCGGGGGCGGTTCGACGTCACGGCACCTCCGCTGGTGCGGATGCTGTGGGTCGACCGCGGGCCCGATGAGCTGGGCCGATTCGTGATCGCGGCGCACCATCTGCTCGTCGACGGCGTGTCGTGGCGGATCCTCGTCGACGACCTGGCCGACGCCTACGCCGGTCACGACCTGCTGCGTCCCGCACCGTTCGCCGGGTGGGCGCGCGAGCTCGCCGGTGCCGCCGACGCCAGGGCGGCGGAGGCACCGCACTGGCGCGAGGTCGGCAGGAAACCGCCGAAACGACTGGCGCGCACGGCACTCGATCCCGACCGGGACACCGGAGCCACCGCGGTGCACCACGAGTTCGCGCTCGATGCCGGTGCCACCCAGGCGCTGCTGACGGCGCTGCCCTCGGCGTATCGCGCCACCCCGGACACCGTGCTGCTCACCGCGCTCGCCCGTGCCGTCGGCCGGTGGCGCCGTCAGCCCGCCGACCTGTACGTCGACCTCGAAGGCCACGGCAGGCACGCACCCGACCCGGCGACGGAGGTGGATCTGTCCCGCACGGTCGGCTGGTTCACCGCGGTCCACCCCGCGCGGATCACGCTGCCGGACGGTCCGACGTCGGCTCAGCTGAAGGACGTCAAGGAGCGGCTGCAGGCCCAGGGCGACGGACTCGGCCACGGGGTGCTCTCGGCCGCGGGGGTCGTCACCCCGGTGCGGCCCGAGATGAGCTGGAACTACCTCGGCCAGTTCGCCGCGGCCCCGGTCGCCGAGCGCGCGTGGCAGGCCCCGCCGGGGTCGGCACCGTTCGGCTCGGCCGGTGACACGCTCCCGCTGCCGCACGGCCTCATGCTCAACGCGATGACGTGGGACGAGGGCGACGGCCCGGCTCTGCACGTGCGGATCACGTGGCCACGTGCGCTGTTCTCCGACGACGACGTCGCCTCCCTGGCCGAGACGTTCCGCGCGGAACTGGAGGCACTGGCCGCCGACGACGAGGCGCTCGCGCATGCGGGCCGCACCCCGTCGGACCTCGTGCTCGGCGGTCTCGACCAGGCCGATGTGGACGCTCTCGAGACGCGCTACCGCCTCGTCGACGTGCTACCCCTGAGCCCGCTGCAGGAACTGGTGCTCCGGCACTCCCGCCGCGTTCCCGACGGCGGTCACGACCCGTACACCGTGCAGGCCACGTTCTCGCTGTCCGGCAACGTCGACGTCGATGCGCTGCACGCGGCCGTCGGCGACCTGATGCGGCGGCATCCGAACCTCGGTGCCGCCTTCCCCGACGGCATCGATGGCCAGGTGCTGATCGCCGACGCCGCGCCCGACGCCCGCTACGTCGACGTCTCCGGCGAGTCCGACGTGGACGCGGCGGTCGAGCGGGTGCTGGAGGCCGACCTCGCCGAACGGTTCGACGTGACCGCCGGATCGCTCGTGCGCCCGACCGTCGTGCGCCGAGGGGCCGACCGCGTGGAGTTCGTGCTCACCACGCATCACCTGCTCAGTGACGGATGGTCGGCGCCGCGCATGCTCGGTGAGATCTTCGCCGCCTACGCCGCGCGCACCGGCTCGGCCGCCACCCTGCCGGAGCCGGTGCCGTTCACCAGGTACCTGCGCTGGCTGTCCGAACGCGACCGGGATGCCGACGTCGCGGCGTGGCAGGACGTGCTCTCGACCGTCGACCGGTATGACCGCGCCCTGCCGGACGTGCCGCCCGGCGAGGCGGCTGCCGAACGGCCCGTGCCGGTGACCTTCGACGTCGACGCGACCTCGGTGCGCAGGCTCAGCGCCGCGGCCGCCGCGCACGGACTGACGGTCAACACGCTCGTGCAGGGCGCGTGGTCGGCCGTGCTCGCCGCCCGCACCGGACGTACGGATGTCCACTTCGGTGCCATGGTGTCCGGCCGTCCGCCCGAAGTGGACGGCGTCGAGGAGATCATCGGTCTGCTGGCCAACACCGTTCCCGTGCATGCAGCGCTCACCGGCGGGCTCGTGACGGCGCTGCGTGACCTGCAGACACGGCAGCAGGCGATGGCCGAGCACCACACGACACCGCTGCCTGCGCTGGAGCGCTCCGTCGGCGTGAAACGGCTCTTCGACAGCCTGCTGGTGTTCGAGAACTACCCGGTGGACCCGGACCGTCTCGCCGAGCCTGCTCCGGGGCTTCGCATGACGGGAATGCGGTTCCGCGAGTTCACGCACCACCCCGTGACCGTGACCGTGATGCCCGAAGGGGCAGGCTGGCGCGGGATCGTGGCGGTCCGCCCGGGCACGGCGACCGACACGAACGCGGACGCACTCGCCGACGCGCTCCGGCAGACGCTGGCCGCGCTGCCCGATCTCCTGGCCGAGCACGGGAGCGAGGGACCGGGCGCGGGACCGGGCGAGCCGGGAACCGGCAGGAGCACCGGTACCGGCACCGGTCCGCAGGTGGCCGCGCTCGTCCGGGTCGCCGAGCGGTCGCTGCGGGGACCGGAGTGACGGCCGCGGCGAACACCGGCGAGCCGGTCGAGTCGGAGCGGATCGACGGCAGGCTGCTGGCCATGTCGCTCGTGCTCGTGCTGGGCACGTTCATGGCCTCGCTCGACGCGACGATCGTCAACGTCGGACTGCGCACCCTCGGTGTCGAGTTCGGCGCGGCCGTCACCGAGGTGCAGTGGGCCAGCACGGCCTACCTGCTGGCGGTGGTCGCCGCCGCGCCGACGTCGGGATGGCTGGCCGAACGGTTCGGCGCCCGGCGGGTGTGGCTCGGCGCGGTGGCGCTGTTCCTGGTCGGCTCGGTGGCGTGCGCGCTGGCGTGGTCGACGACATCGCTGGCGGTGTTCCGCGTGCTCCAGGGGCTCGGCGGCGGTCTGCTGCCGCCGACCGGTCAGGCGCTGCTCGCGCGCGTGGCGGGCAAGGCGCGGACGGGGCGCCTCATGAGCATCGTCGGCGTCGTGCCGATGCTCGCGCCGGTGTTCGGCCCGCTCGCGGGCGGCACGCTGTTGCGCATCGCAGGCTGGGAATGGCTGTTCTTCGTCAACGTCCCCATCGGACTCGTCGCGATGCTGCTGGCCGTGTGGCTCGTCCCGCGGGTGCCCGCCTCCGACGACGTGTCGCCGTTCGACCTGCGCGGCGCGGTGCTGCTCTCGCCCGGCCTCGCCGCGTTGATCTTCGGGCTGACGGACCTCGGTTCGCAGGACCGGAACACGGTTCTCGCCGTGACGGCGGTCGCCGTCGGCGCCGGACTGCTGGCGGCGTTCGGTGTGCACGCCTGGCGTTCGGACCGGGTTCCCCTCGTCGACCCCCGGCTGCTGCGTACACCGCCGTTCAGTGCGGCCGTGCTGGCGTTGTTCGTCGCGGCGGCCTCGGTGTTCGGCACCATGTTCCTGCTGCCGATGTACCTGCAGACCGGGCGCGGACTGTCGGCGTTCGAAGCCGGGCTGATGCTCGCACCCCAGGGGATCGGCGCCGTCGCGGGCTCACTGCTCGTGGTGAAACCGCTGATCGACCGCGTACCGCCGCGCACGCTCGTGCTCGTCGGTTTCGTGCTCATCATCGCGGCGACGGTGCCGCTGACCCGGCTGGCGGACCTGCCCGACGAGGGGCTCGTCGCCACGCTGCGGCCCTACCAGCGGCGGG
>Ga0079224_100002084_pt1 | contig 23959 bp, 20 predicted proteins | sample Stecom2015_FD_80414 | JGI IMG/M metagenome (GOLD analysis project Ga0079224, IMG submission 80414) | Agricultural soil microbial communities from Utah to study Nitrogen management - Steer compost 2015 | ecosystem: Environmental > Terrestrial > Soil > Agricultural land | place: USA: Utah... | reverse complement strand
TCGAGCACCTCGACGTCCTCGGCCTTCGGGACCAGCACCGCGTCGAGCGCCGCGTGGCCGGCGAGCGCCAGGTCGGCATCGAACCACTCGGTGTCCGCGCCGTTGATGCGCACGAACAGCCGCGGCGGATGCGCGCGTCCCTCGCGGACGGCGCTGCCGGCCGGATCGATCGGCGGAAACGGCAACGCGACGGGGCCGGACACGGCGCGCTCGCGGGCGCGGGCGGCGGCCTCGGTGTCGCCTTCGGAGCGCTGCTCGAAGGACGCGAGCGGCGACGCGTCGAGCCAGGCGGCGACGGCGGCCCGTGCGGCGTCCTTGCCCGAAGGCGGAACCGCGTCCTCCAGGTCGACGACGACGGCATCGGCGCCGGCGGCGAGCGCCTTCGGGAAGCGATCGGCGCGGTGGCCGGGTACGAAGAGCAGCGAGCGCAGCGGGCGATCCATCGTCATCGCTCCCGCGGTTCGAGCAGCCGCCAAACGGCGGGCGCCTCGGCGAGCGAGCGGATGCGCGCGATCGCCTCGCCGGTCTCGTCGGCCGACGCGCCGTCGCGGTACTGCGCCAGCCGCATCGCCTTGTCGTCGACCTCCTGCGGGGAGAGCGTGTTGCCGGGATCGCCCTTCGGTTCGTCGACGCGCGCCGCGAGCACGCGCCCGTCGCGCGTGCGCAGCTCGACCTTGCCGATCCAGCGCCGCGGATACGCCGCATCGACCTCGTCATCGAGCGCCATGTGCACGCGCTCGCAGAAGGCGACGACGTCGGGCGCGCGCCAATCGGCGTCGAAGTCGGCAAGCGACGCACGCCCGCGCGTCGCGACGAGCCCGAGCACGGTGCCCATCGAGAATTTCGCCTGGTGCACGGTCTGCGGATCGACGACGGGGCCGAGCACGTCGATCGCCCCTTGGTGCACCCGTGCGACGACCGACTCGATGTCGTCGGCGCCCAATCGATGCATGCGCATGGCCTCGAGCAGCGCGTCGGCCGCCGGATGCGTGTGACGGCACGAAGCGTGGAACTTGAACGAGGTCTCGGCCAGCGCCCAGCGTTCGCCGAGCCGGTCGACGAGACGCGACTCGTCGGCGTCGCTCGACATGCCGGCGGCCATGCCGCGCTCGCCCTCGAGAATGCGGTGCGCGCCGGTGAAGCCGTCGGCCGCCAGGTATGCGGCGCCGAGGCCGGCGGCCGCCGCGTGCGCGGTGTGCAGCTGCTTGGAGTCGGCCGCATCGCGCAGGAACTCCCACAGCCCTGCGGCCTGCGTGCCGGCCGAACCGAAGGCATTGCGCATCGCTTCGGGCGAAAGCTCGAGCAGGCGGCCGACGGCGGCCGCCGCCGCGAGCGTGCCGGCCGTGCCGGTCGTGTGGAACACCCGATAGTGCGAGCGGCCGAGAAACTCGCCGACACGGATGCCGACCTCGTAGCCGACGACGACCGCGCACAGCAGCTCCGCGCCGGAGCGGCCGAGCGCCTGTGCCACCGCGAGCGCCGGCGGAAACACGACGGTGGCCGGATGGAACACCGAGCCGTTGTGCACGTCGTCCTGCTCGGCGAAATGCGACGACGCGGCGTTCACCGCGGCGGCGACCAGCGGGCTGCTCGTGCGCCGGTGGATCAGGATCTCGGACGGACCTTCGCCCGGACCCATCGACTCGAAGAAGCGGGCGATCGTCTCGACCGGGCGCGCGCCCTTGCCGGCGAGCGCCGAGCCGAACCAGTCGACGAAAAGGTCCTCGGCGCGCCGTACGACCGGTTCGGGGACGTCCTCGAAGCGCAGCTGCGCCGCGAAGCGCGCGAGCGTCTCGGTCGCGCTGCGCGCCGCGACGGGGTCGGAGATTCGTGCATTCATCGTGGGGCTCCGGGGCTGGCTGGGACTACAGGGCGCCTTCGCCGCGCAGTCGGTCGATGTCCTCGCGCGCGAAGCCCAGCTCGGCGAGGATCGCATCGGTGTGCTCTCCCAGCGCGGGCACCGGGTCGATGCGCGGCTCGTCGGCGCGCGACATTCCGGGCGGCAGCAGCGTGGGGACGGGGCCCGCGGAGGTGCCGACCTCGGTCCAGCGGTCGCGCGCCTTCAGCTGCGGATGCGCCCAGACCTCGGCCATCGTGTTCACGCGCGCGTTGGCGATGCCCGCCTCGTCGAGCCGGGCGACGACCTGCTCGGCGGTGAAAGGCGCGAAGGCCTCGACGATGATCGCGCGCAGCGCCTCGCGCGCGCCGGTGCGGCGCGCGTTGGAATCGAAGCGCGGATCGGCCGCGAGCTCCGGCCGCTCGAGCACGCGCGTGCAGAAGACCTGCCACTCGCGCTCGTTCTGCAGTCCGAGCATCACGATGCGCCCGTCGCCGGCCGGGAACGGCCCGTACGGGTAGATCGTCGCGTGCGCCGCGCCGGTGCGTGGCGGCGGCGGGGCGCCGTCGAACGCGTAATACAGCGGATAGCCCATCCACTCGGCCATGCTCTCGAGCATCGAGACGTCGATGCGCCGGCCGCGGCCGGTGCGGCCGCGCTCGATCAGCGCGGCGAGGACGTTCGAATAGGCGTACATCCCGGCGGCGATGTCGGCGATCGAGCAGCCGGCCTTCGCCGGCTCGTCGGGCGTGCCCGTCACCGACAGGAAGCCGGATTCGCTCTGGATCAGCAGGTCGTAGGCCTTGCGGTCGCGATACGGACCGTCGGCCCCGTAGCCGGAAATGTCGCAGACGACGAGCTTCGGGAAGCGCGGATGCAGCGCATCGAAGGACAGGCCGAGCCGCGCGGCGGCGCCCGGCGCGAGGTTCTGCACGAGGACATCGGCGCGTTCGAGCAGCCGCTCGAGCACGACCGGCGCCTCGGCGTGCTTCAGGTCCAGCGTGAGGCTTTCCTTCGAGCGGTTGGTCCAGACGAAATGCGACGCGAGCCCGCGCACGCGCTGGTCGTAGGCACGGGCGAAGTCGCCCACGCCGGGACGCTCGATCTTGATGACGCGCGCGCCGAGGTCGGCGAGCTGGCGCGTGCAGAACGGCGCGGCGATGGCGTGTTCCAGGGTGATGACGGTGATGCCGTCGAGGGGGCGCATCTCAGAACGACCTCGGCAGGCCGAGGACGTGCTCGGCGATGTAGGAGAGGATCAGGTTGGTGGAGATCGGGGCGACCTGGTAGAGCCGCGTCTCGCGGAACTTGCGCTCGACGTCGTATTCGGCGGCGAAGCCGAAGCCGCCGTGGAACTGGATGCATGCGTTGGCCGCTTCCCACGACGCCTTCGCCGCGAGGTATTTCGCCATGTTCGCCTGCGCGCCGCACGGCTGGTGTGCGTCGTAGAGTCGGCACGCCTCCCAGCGCATCAGGTTCGCCGCCTCGACCTCGATGAACGACTCGGCGATCGGGAACTGCACGCCCTGGTTCTGCCCGATCGGCCGGCCGAAGACGACGCGGTCCTTCGCGTATTGGGTGACGCGGTCGACGAACCAGTAGCCGTCGCCGATGCACTCGGCGGCGATCAGCGTGCGCTCGGCGTTCAGCCCGTCGAGGATGTACTTGAAGCCCCGGCCTTCCTCGCCGATCAGGTTCTCGGCCGGGATCTCGAGATTCTCGAAGAACAGCTCGTTCGTCTCGTGGTTGACCATGTTCGCGATCGGGCGCACCTCGAGCCCGTTGCCGATCGCGTCGCGCAGGTCGACGATGAACACCGACATGCCCTCGGACTTCTTCTTCACCTCGGCCAGCGGCGTCGTGCGCGCAAGCAAGATCATCAGGTCGGAGTGCTGCACGCGCGAGATCCACACTTTCTGGCCGTTGACGACGTAGCGATCGCCCTTGCGCACCGCGGTCGTCTTCAGCTTCGTCGTGTCGGTGCCGGTGGTCGGCTCGGTGACCGCCATCGACTGCAGCCGCAGCTCGCCCGAGGCGATCTTCGGCAGGTACTTGCGCTTCTGCTCCTCCGAGCCGTGGCGCAGCACCGTGCCCATGTTGTACATCTGGCCGTGCAGCGCGCCGGAGTTGCCGCCGCAGCGATTGATCTCCTCCATGATCACCGACGCCTCGGTGAGCCCGAGGCCCGAGCCGCCGTACTCGGTCGGGATCAGCGCGGCCATCCAACCGGCCTTCGTCAGCGCGTCGACGAACTCTTCCGGGTATCCGCGCTCGGCGTCGATCCGGCGGAAATACTCGTCGGGGAACTGTCGACAGAGGTCGCGGACGCCGTCGCGGATGTCCTCGAAGCGGTCTTGCATGGAAGCGGACATGGTTTCTCTCGATCCTTCCTGGCTTCAGTCCTGGCGAATTTCCGCGCTCGCCTGCATCGCCAGCCGGCCTTCGTGATCGCGCGCCCACAGCTCGAAGGACCGCTCGCCGCTCGACCGCGCACAGACGTCGAACGGATGCAGGTCGAACAGCGGGTGCACGGCCTTGAACGAGAAGGACGCGACGCGGGCGGCGGGGCGCTCGCGGTGCAGCAGGTCGAGCAGCAGCGTCGCGATCAGCGGGCCGTGCACCACGAGGCCCGGATAGCCTTCGACCTCGGTGACGTAGCTGCGGTCGTAGTGGATGCGATGGCCGTTGAAGGTGACGGCCGAATAGCGAAAGAGCAGCACCGGATCGGGAACGATGCGGCGCGAGAACTCCTCGTTCACCGGCGCGGCCGCGGGCTGCGCGGCGCGGGCCGGCTCGCCGCCGCCGGCGGGCGTGGCCGCGGGCTCCTCACGATAGACGATATCGTGCTCCTCGCGGATCGCGAGGCCGCGCGCGCCGGAGATCTCGTGCTGCACGGTGACGAAGACGAGCGCGCCGCTGCGGCCCTGCTTGCCCTGCACGTCGGCGATCCGAGACTCGCGCACGATGTCGTCGCCGACCTGCAGCGGCTGCGCGAACTGCAGCCGCCCGCCGGCCCACATTCGGCGCGGCAGCGCCACCGGCGGCAGGAAGCCGCCGCGGCGCGGATGCCCGTCCGGACCCAGCTGCGAAGCCGGAGCCGCCGGTGCGAAGAACATCCAGTGCCACAGCGGCGGCAGCGCATCGCCGTGCCGGCCGCGCTCGTCGCGATCGAGGGTGGCGGCGAGCTGCACGACCCGCGCCACGTCGACCCGGTCGACGTTTCGCTCGGTGCGACCGATCCACTGCCGTAGGTGTTCGAGATCCATCGTTGTGCCCCGAGAAAGTCCAAGGATGCGCGAAAAGGCGGAGCGGGGACAATTCGCATTCCGGGAACCCGGTCTTCGGCAGCGGCGAAGGCCGCGGTCGGCCCCGGTAGACTGCCGGTGCAGCCGAGCCGGTGCAGGCGCAACCGCGCAAGTGCCCCGGCTCCGTACGCCCGACCTCCCTCACCGATCTGCTCATGTCCCTGCATTTCGATCTGGTCGACCTGCGCCTGCTCGTGCGCATCGCCGAAGCCGAGAGCCTGACCGGCGGCGCGGCGGCGATGCACCTGTCGCTACCCGCGGCGAGCGCGCGCGTGAAGCACCTGGAGGAGCGCATCGGCGCGAAGCTGCTGCACCGCTCCAGCCAGGGCGTGGAGCTGACGCCCCCGGGACTCGCATTCGTCCAGCACGCGCGGACCGTGCTCGCGCAGCTCGAGCATCTGCGTGCCGACCTGCAGGAGTACGCGAGCGGCATCAAGGGACACTTGCGCGTCTTCGCGAACACCACCGCATCGAGCGAGTTCCTGCCGCAGGTGCTGCGCACCTACCTGATGCGGCACCCCGACGTGAACGTCGACCTGCGCGAGCGCTCGAGCGACGAGATCGTGCGGGCCGTGCTCGAGGGACAGACGGACCTGGGCATCGTCGCCGGCACGGTGCGCACCGGCAGCCTCGAGACGCTCCCCTATCGGGACGACCGGCTCGCGCTGGTGGTGGCGGCCGGGCATCCGCTGGCCGACGAGCCCTCGATCGACTTCGTGCGCACGCTCGACTTCGACCAGATCGGCCTGCACGAGGCGAGCGCGCTGAACACCTTCGTCCGCCGCGTGTGCGACGATCTGCATCGGACGCCGCGCTTTCGCATCCAGGTCGGAAGCTTCGAGACTGCCTGCCGGATGATCGAGGCGAACGTCGGCGTCGGGGTGCTGCCGGCTTCGGCGGCGGCCCGGCATGCGCGGACGATGGCGATCCGCCTGGTGCCGCTGCGAGACGATTGGGCGCTCAGGCGCCTCGTAATCTGTGCCAGGCGTCTCGACGCGCTGCCTTCGTTCGCGCTCGATCTCGTCGAGCTGATGACGGAGGACGCGCATCGCGCGTCGCAACCGGCCGCCCCGGGAGAACGCCGGAAATGATCGACCATCTCGACCACCTCGTATTGACCACCGCGCATCCGGACGAATGCGTGCGCTTCTATACCGAGACGCTCGGCATGTCGCTCGAGCGCTTCGGCGAAGGTCGGATCGCGTTCCGCTTCGGTGCGCAAAAGATCAACCTGCACGTCAAGGGGCGCGAGCATGAGCCGAAAGCGCACCTGCCGGTGCCCGGCGCGCTCGATCTGTGCTTCATCGCCGCCGTCCCGCTCGACGAGGTCGTCGCGCGCCTGAACGCCGCCCGCGTGCCGATCGTCGAGGGTCCGGTGCTGCGCACCGGCGCGACGTTCCGGCTGCGCTCGATCTACGTACGCGACCCCGATCTGAACCTGATCGAGATCTCGGAGCGCGCGGACTGAGCGCTCAATCGGCGCGGGAGCCTGCCGCCGCCCCGGAGCCGGGGATCGGTGCATCGAGCAGGCGCGGGTCGATTCGCAGCGGCAGCGACAGGAGCATCGGCGCCATCCCCTTGCCGAGCGCGTCGTTGCGCAGCGACGTCATCGCGCCTCCGTCGAGCGCGCGTTCGCAGACGAAATTGAAGGCGCCGATACCCGGCAATTCATAGCGCCCGACCGGGCCTTCGACGCAATGCGCGAGCCAGGCGGCGACACGCCGGGCGGTCAGCTGCGCGCGAAGCACCGGAACGAGCGACGGACTGCGCGCGACGACGCCCACGTTCGCGGTGTCGCCCTTGTCGCCGCTGCGTGCCCACGCGAGACGGACCAGCGGGACCTCGACGAGATCGGACCCGGCGCGCGCCGCTTCCTCGTCGCCGCCTTCGGCGGCGCGGCGTTCCTCGCCAGGATCGACGAGCGGGGCTTCGTGCACGCCGTGCACCCCGTCCGCGCCATGGGCACCGCGACCCTCGGGCGCCGGCGGGACGGACGACGCTTCGTCGCGCGCGGCCCCGGCTTCCGCTTCGCCGACCGGGACCGACACGACGCTTCGCTCGCCGCGGAACACGATCGCCGGCGAGAACAGCGACTTTTCCGCGAAGAACGCGAGCGGGCGGATCGACGGCGACACCGAAGGACGTCCCGACGCGCCGGTCGTGCCGGGCGACCACGAGGTGCCGGCCGGTGCGATCTCGCGCGCGAAGCATTCGAGGGCCTCGCGCCGCGGATGGCGCACGGCGATGCGCAGCACCGCCTCGCGCGCTGCGCGCAGCGCCGGGTTCGCGTGCGGACCGTAGCCCGATTCGCCGCCGAGCACCTCGATGCGGGTCGCGGCGTAATCGGGCCATCCCTGGCGCGCAAACAGCGCGCGGGTGCGCGCGAGAATCGCCTCGCCGGTGCGCTGCGCCTTGGCGTGCGCATCGATGCCGACGATCGTGAGCATGGCGCTCGTCCGATATCCGTCGACGTGCGTCGCGCTGATCTTGTATCGGGCGTCGGGGGCGCGTCCGCGCGCGCCGCGCACGCGGACGCGGTCGACCCCGTCGGCATCGAGCCGGACCTGCGTGAAATCGCAGACGACGTCCGGCAGCCGGTACGCGGCCGGATCGCCGATCTCGTAGAGCAGTTGCTCGGCGACGACGGCGGGCGTCACCTTGCCACCGGTGCCCGGCGGCTTCGTCACGACGAACTCGCCGTCGGCGCCGCCTTCGACGATCGGATAGCCGATGTTCGGCCAGTCGGGCACCGTGTCCCAGTCGGTGTGCAGTCCGCCGGTGGCCTGGCAGCCGCACTCGATCAGATGGCCGGCGAGACTGCCCGCGGCGAGGCGGTCGTAGTCGTCGGCACGCCAGTCGAACGCGTGCATCAGTGCGCCGAGCGTCACCGCCGAATCGACGCACCGCCCGGTGACGACGACCCGGGCGCCGGCATCGAGCGCGGCCCGAATCGGCAACGCGCCGAGATAGGCATTCGCGGTGAGCAGTTTCGCCGGCAGCGGCCGGCCGTCCACGTCGACGAGCGAAGCGCCGCCCGCGTCGCGCGCACGCAGCGCGTCGAGCACCGGCAGCGCGTCGTCGCCCTCGACCACGGCGACCTCGAGCGCGACGCCCTGCGCCCGTGCGAGCGCCTCGAGCGCGCGCGCGCAGGCGTGCGGATGCACGCCGCCGGCATTGCTGATCACCCGGATGCCGCGCTCGACCACGTCGCGCAGCACCGACTTCATCGCGACTTCGACGAAATCGGTCGCGTAGCCCGCTTCCGGGTTGCGCAGCCGCGCGCCGGCGAGGATCGACATCGTCGTCTCGGCGAGGTAATCGAAGACGAGGAAATCGACGTCGCCGTGCTCGACGAGCTGCGGCGCGCCGACGGCGCTGTCGCCCCAGAAGCCCGAGGCGCCGCCGATCCGCACCGTGCGCCTGCGCTTCGCCGGATCCGCCTCGCTCATCTGCGCCTCGTCCTCCGTGTCGATGGCGTCATGATCGCATCGAAGCCGCCCCCCGACGCCCGCCCCCCGGCGCCCACCCCGCGCGATCCATCAGACGCTCATCGCATCCGCCCCGGCCTCGCGCCGACGAAACATGCCCGGCGAGCGCGCATTCGGCGGGGCCACCGAAGGGGCGATCGCGGGCCGCAGCGACGGCGACGCCGAGCGCGGCGCGGCCGACGTCGCGCGCGGCGCCGGGCAGTCGAGTGCCGCGGCCACCGCGCGCAGGAAGGCATCGTAGTTCGGATCGCCGGGCGTTCGCGCGAGCCGGCGCAGCACCTTCAGCAGGATCGGCTTGGACAGCGGCGGCAGCGCGAGCAAGACGTCGAGCGCGCGCGTGAGCTCTCCGGTTCCGACCTCGTCGGGCGTCGCCGCCGGCGGCTGGATCTCGAGCAGCGCCGCCGCATCGGCGAGCGCATCGCGCGTGTTGCGCGCCGAGGCCTCGCCGATCGCCGCCGCCATCGCGAACAGCGCGGCGAGCGCCCGGCTCTGCTCGGCACGCGAGACCGCCCGACGCGCCCGCTGCGCGCCGGGCGGCGCGGGCAGCAGCCGATGACGCGCGAGCGTGTAGTAGACCCATTCCGACGAGTCGACGCGTCCGTCGCGCTCGACCGCGCGGCGGCAGCGATCGAGCAGATCGCGCCGGTGCGCGCTGCTCCAGCGGCGTACGCGCGCGAGCAGCAGCTCGAGCAGCGGCACGCGCAGCGCCGAGCCCGCCGGCGACAGCACCCAGGCGAGCGCGTCGCGCACGCCTTCGTCGGCTTCGTCGTCGGATTCGACGCCGCCTTCGCGCGCGACATCATCCGCTCCACCGACCAGCGCCTCGAGCCAGCGGCCCGCGCTCTCGTATCCGAGCGATGCCGCCCGGATGCGCTCGACGAGCTGCGCGGCCGGCGACGCCGCGACTTCGGCGCGCGCCGGCGACGTCGTTCCGCCTTCGCCGGCGCCACGCCCGGTGCCTCCCGCCGTCGCGAACCACGACGCCGGGCCCGCCTCGGAGCGCGCGACGGGCACGTACGGCATCGTTTCCAGGTACGCGGCGGCGACGGAGTCGATCGCCTCCGGCACCTCGCCGGCCGACTCCACACCGCCCGGCGAACGCATGGGCGAAGCGACGGGCCTTTCGGCGGACGAACCGGCAGGCGAGCGAACGGGCGAATCGGCAGGCGCGGAGCCGTCCGGCGCGAGGCGCGATGCGCGGTCCACGATGGCGGGCATCGTGCGCCCGTACAGGCGACGAATGCGTTCGGCCAGGGGCGGATGGGTGTTCAGCGCGTCGCCCGCACCGCCGGGCGGCGCGAGCAGGAAATGCGCGACCAGCGGCGCGTAGCTCGCGCCCAGCGAAGTCGGCTTCTCGCCGGCGATGCGCCGAAGCGCCCCGCCGAGGCCGTCGCGGTCGCGCGTGAACTGCACGGCCAGCGCGTCGGCGAGGAACTCGCGCTGGCGGCTGATGCCCGCGCGCAGCAGCTGCGCCGCCGCCAGGCCGAGTCCGCCCACCGCGGACACCAGGAGGCCGGCGACCGCGAGCGCGATGCGCACCGGGAGCGCGGATCGGGTGACGCCCTGCAGGTCGAGTGCCGAGGCGAGCATGCGCGAGCCCAGCAGATGCAGCGACAGCAGCCCGTACAGGGCGCCGGCGAGTTGTGCGTTCGTCGCGCTGTCGCCGCCGACGATGTGCGCGATCTCGTGCGCGACGACGCCCTGCAGCTCGGCGCGTTCGAGCCGCTCGAGCGCACCGCGCGTGACGAGGACGGCGGCGAGCGCCGGGCTCTCGCCGGCGGCGAGCGCGTTGATCGACGGATCGTCGAGCACGTACAGCGCGGGCACCGGCACGCCGGCGGCGATCGCGGTCTCCTCGGTCACGTCGCGCAACCGGCGATGCAGCGGATCATTGTCGTCGAGCGGGCGCGCACCCAGCCGCGCGGCCAGCGCCGAAGCACCGTCGCGCAACCGGTGCGTCTCGACCCAGGCGCCGCCGACGACGATCAGCAGCGTGACGAAGGTGTTCGTCTCGAGGAAGAAGCGCGGCGGCTTCAGTCCGCCGGCAAACAGCCACCAACCCGCGTAGGCGGCGACGTCGACGGCGACGACGACGGCGACCAGCGCGAGCACGAACAGCGCGACCAGCCGGCGCGAACGCGTCCGCGCCCGGTCCTGGTGGGCGAAGAAATCCATTGCCGTGCCCGCCCGATCAGAGGGCGACGACGACGGGCTGGCGCTCCTGCGCCGAGTGGGTCGCTCGCAGCGTGCTCGAACGCCGGAAGCCGCAGAGCGTGGCGATGATCGATGCCGGGAACGATTCGATCGCGGTGTTGTAGGTGGTGACCTGGTCGTTGAAGGCCTGGCGCGAGAAGCCGATGCGGTTCTCGGTCGAGCGCAGCTCCTCGGTGAGGCGGGCCACCGTCTCGTCGGCCTGCAGCTTCGGGTACTGCTCGACCAGCGCCATCAGGCGCGACAGCGGCGAGGCGAGCGCGATCTCGGCGGCGTCGAGTGCATCGAGCGTGGGCTTGTGGCGGGGCCGCGCGCGGGCCGCGTCGCTCGCATCGCTGGCCCGCTGGCGCGCCGCGATCACCGCCTCGAGCGTCTGCCGCTCGTGCGCGAGATAGGCGCGCGTCGCCGACACGAGATTGGGGATCAGGTCGTAGCGGCGCTTGAGCTGGACATCGATCTGCGCATAGGCGTTCTGCCATCGGTTGCGCAGCTCCACCAGGCGGTTGTAGACCGACACGCTCCAGACGAGCGCGACGACGAGCACCGCCACTGCAGCGATCCACACGTTGGTCATGCCATCACCGGATGCCGGCTCCGCGAAACGATGCGTCGAATTGTCCGACGTTTCCCCCGCGCGACCGTCGTCGCGGCGAACCGCTCGTCGGATGCGCAGGCGCTTCCGTCCGTCGCGTCCGGCGAACGGAGCGCCGCCGTCGCGCCGGCTATTTCGTGCGCTGCGCTTCCTCTTCGGTGATGTACTCGAAAACGGTGACGACGCGCTGCACGCCGGCCACCCGGGCGGCGACCTGCGCCGCGCGTTCGGCCTCGCGCCGCGACACGAGCCCCATCAGGTAGACGGTGCCCGCCTCGGTGACGACCTTGATCGTGTTCGCCTGCAGATCCTGCGCGTCGACGAACGCCGCCTTCACGCGTGCGGTGATCGCCGCGTCGGCCGCGCTCGTGCTCAGCGACGGAACGCCGGCGACCTGCAGCTCGTTGTGGATCGAACGCACGTTGGGCAGCGCGGCGACGATCGCCTCGGCCGTCTGCTTGTCGCGCTCGTTGGCGACCTGCCCGGTGAGCAGCACCTTGCGGTTGTAGCTCGTCACGCTCACGCCGCTGCCGATGCGCTCGCGGATCTGCAGGGCCGCCTTCAGCTCGATGCCCTGGTCCTCGGTCTGCGCGCCCACCGTGCGCCGATCGAGCGCGGCGAGCGTGCCCACCGCCGCACCGGTCGCCACCACGGGAACGCAGCCCGAGGCGGCGAGCGAAGCGCCGAGGACCGAGGCCACGAGCAGCGCGCGACGCAGCGCGTCCCGCTTCGAGATCGTTTCGTTCATTCGAATTTCCTCCCCTTGCGCCGCCCGACTCAGCCGTCGCCGAGCAGCGATGCGTCGATGCCGTCGCACAGGCAGTGCAGGATCAGCAGGTGGACTTCCTGGATGCGTGCAGTGCGCTCGTGCGGGACGCACAGGTGCACGTCGTCGTCGCCGAGCATCGCGCCGATGCGACCCCCGTCCCGGCCGGTGAGCGCAACGACGACGAGGTCGCGCTCGCGGGCGACCTCGACCGCGGCGACGACGTTCGGCGAATTGCCGCTCGTCGACAGCGCCAGCAGCACGTCGCCTTCGCGGCCGAGCGCGCGCACCTGCCGTGCGAACACCTGCTCGAAGGCGTAGTCGTTGGCGACGGCGGTCAGGATCGACGTGTCGACGGTCAACGCGATGGCGGCGAGCTCCGGGCGTTCGCGCTCGAAACGGCCCACCAGCTCCGCGGCGAAGTGCTGGCTGTCGGCGGCCGATCCGCCGTTGCCGCAGACGAGGATCTTGCGATCGGACGCGAGCGCCGCGGTCATGCGCTCGACCGCCGTGGCGATCGGGCCGGCGAGCGCGGCCGCCGAATCGCGCTTGAGCTCGGCGCTGTCTGCGAACTGCCGGAGGATGCGATCGGTGAGGTTCATGCGCGAACCCGCGAAGCGTGCCGCGCGGATGCGGCACGCAGGAGACGGTGAGAAGTCGCGGCGATTATACGGTGCGACGTACGCGAGCCGCGGGCGACGCGGCAAAGCCCTTCAGAACGCGCCGCGGATCCAGTCGATTCGTCCATCGTCGAACGCACACACGTCGAAGCGGCACGGCGGCCAGCGATCGCCGAAGCGTTCGTTCATCCAGCGCTGCGCCTCGCGCTGCAGCCGGCGGCGCTTGGCGGCATCGACCGATGCGGCCGCGCCGCCGAAGTCCGAGCGCCTACGGCTGCGCACCTCGACGAAGACGATGCCGGCGGCGTCGCGCATGACGAGGTCGATCTCGCCGAGCCGGCTCGACGCGTTGCGCTCGACGAGCGCGAGCCCTTCGCCGACGAGGAAGGCGAGCGCCCGCGCTTCGGCGGCGTCGCCGCGACGCTGCGTCGGCGAGCGGCGGGTCACGACGGAGTGATGGGAACGAGTACGCCGTCGCGATATTCGGCGAGCACGCCCTCGCGTTCGAGCGTCGTGCCGTCGGCCGACAGGCGCAGCCGCCCGGTGACGCCGTCGAGGTCGATCGCCGGCGCCCGGTCGACGAGCAGGCGCGCGACACGGAAGGCGTCGATGCCGAGCGCGTAGAGCTTCTGCAGCTCGAGGTTCATCTCCGCCGGGCGCGGGTAGGCCATCACCGCGGGCGCATCCGGCTGCACGCGCCACGGCAGGTCGATCAGGCGGACGCCGTCGAGCTCGGGCGAACGCACCGCATAGGGGCTCGCGGCGGCGTCGCCGGTGAGCACCGCGCCGCTGTTCAGCCGCGAGGTTCCGTAGATCGGCGTGCGGGCGCCGAGTGCGACGCGCACCGCCTGCGCGAGCACCGGCCGCCCGGCGACGAACCAGACGTCGGCACGCAGCGGCGCGAGCTGCGCCCGCACGCGCGCGGCACTCGCGTTCACCACCTCGATCGGGTCGTAGACGTCTCCGCCCCGGTTGCGCCAGCGTTCGGCGAAGGCGGAGGCGCTGCGCGCGCCGAGCGAGCTGTCGTCGTGCACGAGCGCCGCGCGCGGGCGCGGCACGACGAGGGCGGTCTCGTCGTAGGCGATCGACGCCGCCTGGCGCGCCTCCGACTCGATCGACAGGCCGAGCGCGAGCATGTTCGGCGCGAGCGTGCCGCCTTCGACCTGGTTCAACGCGAGCGTGAACAGCGGCGGCGCACCGCTGTCGGCGATCAGTGCGACCGCGTCGCGCGTGAGCGGACCGATGACCATCGAGAAGCCGCGTTGCTGCAGCTCGTCGTACAGGCCGCGCAACGCGATGAGATCGACGTCGATCTCGACGACTTCGACCGTGATGCCGGCGCCGTCGCGCACATGCGCGGCGCGAACGCCGTCGACGAGCGCGTGCGTGGTACGCCGATAGATGCCGTTGGTGGGCGGAACGAAGAGCCCGATGCCGATCGGGCCGGTGCCGAAGCGCGTGCGTTCGCGAGACGCGATGCCGCGACCCTCGACCTCGGCCGTGCTTGTCTCGCCCTGCGCGAGCGCCGAGAATGCGGGCGCGGACAGCGCTGCGCCGCCGATCATCGCACGCAGCAGCGAACGCCGGGAGAGGGGCGGGAACGTCGACGTGTCGGGCATCTGCGAAGGGATTCGATGAGCGGCCCGACGGGCGGCGTCGAGCCGGGATCATTATATGTAGTGGCCACTCCGATCGGACATCTGTCGGACATCGGAGGCCGGGCGGCCGAGGTCCTGCGGGCGGTCGACGTCGTCGCCGCGGAGGACACGCGCACGACGCGCGTGCTGCTCGAGCATCTCGGCGCGCACCCGAGGACGATCGCCGCGCATCGACACAACGAACGCGAGGCCGCGCAACGCATCGTCGCAGCGCTCGCCGAAGGGCGCAGCGTCGCGCTGGTGAGCGACGCGGGAACGCCGGCGGTCAGCGATCCGGGAGCGCGCATCGTCGACGACGTGCGCGCCGCCGGCCATCGCGTCGTTCCGATACCCGGCCCGTCGGCGCCGATCGCCCTGATCTCGGCGAGCGGTCTCGTCGAAGGGCCTTTCCATTTCGAGGGCTTCCTTCCCGCACGCGCGAAGGCGCGCGACGAGCGCCTCGCCGCGCTCGCCCGGCTGCCCCACCCGTTCGTGCTGTTCGAGGCGCCGCATCGCATCGGCGCCACCCTCGCGGCCATCGCGCGGCTGTGCGGGCCGGGCCGCCGCGTCGCGATCGGACGCGAGCTGACGAAACGCTTCGAGGAGATCCACGTCTGCGCGGCCGCCGACGCGCTCGAATGGCTCGACGCGGATCCGAACCGCTCGCGCGGCGAGTACGTGCTGGTCGTCGCCGCCGCCGATTCGGCGAGCGCGGCCGACGACGCAAGCGGCAGCGACACGAGTGTCCGGGTCGACGTGAGCGCGCTGCTGTCGGAGCTGCTCGCCGCGATGCCGCTGAGCCAGGCGGTGCGCCTCGCGGGCCGCGTCACGAGCCTGCCCCGGCGACAGCTGTACGCGATGGCGCTGGCCGCCGCGCGACGCCTGGATGCGACCGGCGGGGACGCGGCGCACGCAGCAGGCCCTGACGACGAAGAGGACGAGGACGATCGACAGGGCAGCCCGCGTTGAACGCGTCGAAGCGCTGCATGTTTACCTCGAGTCTGTCAGCGCTCGCTCTCTGCGAAGCCCAAGCAACGTCCGCTACCGAAAGACCGTGAACGGCTCGAGCGCGGTCGCGCGCCGGACGCGGGCCGCGGCGTCGAGCGCGTGCCTGCGCTGCGGCCACGGACCGGCCTGCACCTTGTGGAACCGGCCCTCCACATGCACGTCGAACTGCGCGCCGAGCCACGCGAGCTCCCTGCGCAGGCGTTCCAGCGCGTTCCTCGCACCCTCGGCCGATCCGAAAGCGCCGAACTGGAGCCAATAGCCGGAACCGACATTCGACTGCGCCGCGGAAGGCGGGGACGCCGACGGCATCGCGCGGAACGGAGAAGGTCCTCCGGCGGCCGGATGCACGGGGGGGTCAGCAACCGGTGAGGAAGCGCTCGCTGCATCGGAACGCATGGAAAGCTCGCCTGCCGCGGAAGATCCGGCGGCAACCTGCGTCTCGACCAGCAGACGCTGCGGCGGCGCTTCGGCGCGCTGCACCGGCGACGACGAAACGTCCGACGCGGGCACGGCGGACGGAAGCGGCGCCGAAGCGCCGGAAGCGTTGGCGTGGACGGCAGCGCCGGCGCCGGAGTGCGCCGGGATCGTGTGTGCGACCGGCTGCGTCGCCGTCGCGCCCGGGGAAGCCGTCGGCACCGCCCCGGCGTGTGCCGGCGCCACCGAGGCCGCCACCGCCCCGGCCGGGCCACCCGCGTCCACCACGCGCAGCGGCGCGTCGAACTCGGTGATCGCCTCCACCTCGACCTCGGCACTCCCGGCCTCGACGAAACCGAGCTTGGCCGCGGCGGTGTACGACAGGTCGATCAGCCGGTTCTGCAGGAACGGTCCGCGATCGTTCACGCGCACGACGACGCTGCGCCCGTTCGACAGGCGCGTCACGCGCACGTAGCTCGGGATCGGCAGCGTCGGATGCGCGGCCGTCATCGCGTACATGTCGTAGGGCTCGCCGCTCGACGTCGGGCGGCCGTGATAGCGCCGACCGTACCAGGACGCGATGCCGCGCTCGCGATACGGCACGAGCGCGTTCATCGGCCGGTACGTGCGCCCGAACACCGTGTACGGACGCGAGGTTCGCGCGAGCACCGGCTCGGGACGCGGCACCGCGTCGGGCACCGACAGCACCTCGGCCGGCGAGAGGTGCCCGGGGCCGTCGTCGAGGTAGTAGCCGCCGCCGCGCGCCGCGCTGCCCGCGCCGCGCCCGATCGTCGAGTCGTCGCCCGACGGCGCACGCACGCCCTTCGGCGTCGAGCACGCGCCCAGCGCGAGCAGCAGCGCCACGCACGCGGCACGAGGCGCGATCCGCCCGATGCTCATCCCCTTTCCTCCCCCGTTGCACGCGACGCGTCGAGCGCCCGATCGAGCGCGTCGCGGTAGCCGATCAGGTAGTTCAGCCCGTCGATCGCCCGCGCGCCGTACCACGAAGTCATCTCGCCGTCGATCATCGCGAAGAGCGGCGAGCGCGCGCCCGCCGCACGCTGCAGCGACGCACGATGTCGATCGAGGAACCGATACGGTTCGGTGGACAGCAGCACGACGCGCGCGCCGCGTGCGTCGACCGACGGATCGCCGATCTCGGGATAGCGCGGCTCGGCCTGCGCGATCACCGACCGCATCGACGCCGCCGCGAGCATGTGCGCGATGAAGGTGTCGCAGCCGACGCTCATCCAAGGATCCTTCCAGATCAGATAGAGCGCGTCGACCGGCGCGAAGCGGCGCGTGCGCAGCCGGCGCAGCGCGTCGCGCTGCCGGTCGGCCAGGCGCGACGCCGCCTCGCGCGCCTCGAAGCGCTCGCCGAAGGATTCGATCAGCGCGAGGTTGTCGTCGACCGTGATCGGATGCGTGACGACGATCTCGGGGCCGAGCTCGGCGATGCGCTCGACCGTCGGCTTCTCGTTCTCGTCGACGTTGACGACGACGTGCGTGGGCTTCAGCGCGCGCAGCCGCTCGAGATCGACGTCCTTGGTGCCGCCGACTTTCGGCACGTCGCGCACCGCGTCGCGCGGATGGATGCAGAAGCCGGTGCGCCCGACGAGGTGCCGGCGAAGGCCGAGCTCGCACAGCAGCTCGGTGAGACTCGGCACGAGCGACACGATGCGCATCGCGCCGGCGCCCGCGTCCGAGCGGCCCGGCACCGCCTACTTGCCCGCCTGGCGCTCCTTCTCCAGGAGCCAGTCGATGACGCGCAACGCGCCGGCGTTCGAGCCGACGAGGCTCGGCGCCGTGTAGTACTTGCCGGCCACCGCCATCGCCGGGACGCCGTCGACGCCGTAGGCCTGCGTGAGCTTGGTCCCGCGGTTCATCGCCGTGCGCACGCCGAACGACTTCCAGACGTCGAGGAACCGGTCCTTGTCGACGCCGTGCCGGGCGAGGACGTCGACCATCTTCTCGGGGGTGTCGAGCCGGTTGCCGTCGACGTGGATCGCACGAAAGACGGCGTCGCCCAGCTTCTCGGCGAGCCCCATCGACTGGAGCGTGTAGTACAGCTGCTGGTGCCGACGATCGCCGAAAGGCACGTGCACGCGCCGGAGCACGACGTCGTCGGGCAGCTTCGACGCCCAGTCGTTCAGCAGCGGCTCCAGCGAATTGCAGTGCGGGCAGCCGTACCAGAAGAACTCGATCACCTCGATCTTGCCGGCCGGCACGTCGCTGTTCTGCGCGGGCCGGACGAGACGGTAGTCGCGGCCTTCCACCGGCGACGACTGCGCCCTCGCCACGGGTGCGGCGGCGGCGCCGGCCAGTGCCGCACCGGCGGCGATCAGGTTGCGTCTGCGAAGATCGATCATGAAGCGTCCCGATTGGCTCGCGCGGCACGCCTCGGGCGCGACGCGCGAAGGTTTCATCGCTGCCGGACCACCGATGCCTCGATGCCGTTCTCGGCCAGGCGTGCCCGCGCGCGGTTCATCGAGTCGAGCTGCGCGTACGGTCCGACGCGCACACGATACAGGGTCTGCCCGTTCACCTGCGCATCGAGCACCCGCGCCTCGAAGCCGATCAGCGCGAGCCGGGCCTTCATGCTCTCGGCCTCCGACGCGGAGCGGAACGCCCCGGCCTGCAGCAGGTAGCTGGCCTCGGAGGCGGCGTCGCCCGCTCCCGGGGCCACCGACGAAGGCTGCGACGAAACGATCGGCGCCGAAGGCGAGGCCGAGGGCGGGGCGACGGCGAGCGTCTGCGCGCCGGATGCGGCGGGTGCCGAAGGAGCCGCACCGGGTGCGGAAGGGGCCGCACCGGGTGCGGAGGCGACCGCACTCGCGCCCGGACGCGTGCGCGCGTGCAGCGAAGCGTTCGGATCGGGCGCCTCGGAGAGCGATTTCGGCTCGAGCGGCCGCTCGGGATTGCGATTGCCCTTGTCGATGAACGGCACCGGCGCGCGCGTGACGAACATCGCGACGACGACGGCGATCGACAGTCCGGCGATCAGGCCGACCAGGAAGCCGAGCAGCGTGCCGCCCTGCATGCGGCCGCCCGGGCGAACGACGCGATGAACCATTTACATCCTCTCGGGAGCCGACACGCCGAGCAGCGCCAGACCGTTGCGAAACACCTGCCGGACGGCGAGCAACAGCGAGAGACGCGCCAGCCGCGTCGCCTCGTCGTCGACGAGCACTCGCTCGGCATTATAGTAAGAGTGAAGTTCCGCCGCTAAATCCTTGAGATAGAAGGCGATCACATGCGGCGCGAGCTCGTCGACCGCGGCCTGCAGCGTCTCCGGGAACGACGCGATGCGCGCGCACAGCGCGAACTCGCGCGCGCCGGTCAGCGGGGCGAGCGCGACGTCGCCGGCGGCGAGCGAGCGCTCGAGCGCTTCGACGTCCCCGCCCCACTGCGCGAGCACCGAGCAGATGCGGGCGTGCGCGTACTGGATGTAGTAGACCGGGTTCTCGTCGGTGCGCGCCAGCGCCAGGTCGACGTCGAAGACGAACTCGCTGTCGGCCTTGCGCGAGATCAGGAAATAGCGCACCGCATCGCGGCCGCGCTGCTCGTCGACGCGGACGCTGCCATCGTCCTGCGCGACCTCGCCGGTCCACAGGATCAGGTCGCGCAGCGTGACGTACGAGCCGGCGCGCTTGGAGATCTTCACCTCCTCGCCGCCGCGCATCACGGTGACCATCTTATGCAGCACGTAGTCGGGATAGCCGGGCGGGATCCCGAGGCCGAGCGCCTGCAGGCCCGCGCGCACGCGCGCGATCGTCCCGTGATGGTCGGAGCCCTGGACGTTGATCGCGCGGGCGAAGCCTCGCTCCCACTTGACGACGTGGTAGGCGACGTCGGGCACGAAATACGTGTAGCTGCCGTCGGACTTGCGCATCACGCGGTCCTTGTCGTCGCCGAAGCGCGTCGTGCGCAGCCACAGCGCGCCGCCCTCCTCGTAGGTGTGTCCCGAGCGGCGCAGCGCGTCGACGACGGCCTGCACGCGACCGTCTGCGTAGAGCGAGGACTCCAGGTAGTAGTTGTCGAAACGCACGCCGAAGGCGCGCAGGTCGATGTCCTGCTCGTGGCGCAGGTACGCCACCGCGAAGCGACGGATCGCCTCGAGATCGTCGGGATCGCCCGCCGCCCGCACCGGCTCGACCTGCTCGGCCGACACGCTCTTGCCCGCGAGGTAGTCGGCGGCGATGTCGCGAATGTATTCGCCGCGGTAGCCGTCGGCCGGAAACCGCGGATCGTCGGGCTCGATGCCGCGCGCACGCGCCTGCACCGAGCGCGCGAGATTGTCGATCTGCGCGCCGGCGTCGTTGTAGAAGAACTCGCGCGTCACCCGCCAGCCGTCGGCCTCGAGCAGCGCCGACAGCGCATCGCCCAGCGCGCCCTGGCGCCCGTGCCCGACGTGCAGCGGCCCCGTGGGATTCGCCGAGACGAACTCGACGAGCACCGGGCGCCCCGCCCCGCGGTCGCCGCGGCCGAAGCGCTGCGCATCGGCGACCGCGCGCAGGATCGCGGCACGCTTGGCGTCGGCGTGCAGGCGCAGGTTCAGGAAGCCGGGCCCGGCGATCTCGATCGCCTCGACCAGCGCGCCCTCGCCCGAGGCTTCGCGTTCGGCCTCGAGCGCCTCGAGCGCATCCTTCAGTTGCGCGGCCACCGCGCGTGGATTCGACTTCAGGGCGCGCGCGAGCTGCAGCGCGAGGTTCGACGCGAGATCGCCGTGCTCGGGCTGCTTGGGCCGATCCAGCGTGACCGCCGGCACCTCGGCTGCGACGCCGGCCTGCGCGACCAGTCGTTGCGCGGCGCTGCGCAGCGCGTCGGCGATGCGCGATTTCTGCTCGGGTAGCATGGAGCGCGATTGTACTGGTCGCTTCGTGCGCCCCGCGCCGCGTGCCCATCCTGCGCCCCGCGCCGCGCCCTCTTCGGGCACTCCGCGCCGCCAGGCGGCGGCGCGCCTTCCGCCCGTCGGCGGCGCCGCGCGCGGCCTCAGCTTCCGATCGCCACCGCCGACCTCGCCAGCTCGCGGAGCACGTGCTTCTGGATCTTGCCGGTCGAGGTCTTCGGCACCGTGCCGAAGCGGATTTCGCGCGGGCACTTGTATCGCGCCAGGTGCGCGCGGCAGTGCGCGATCAGCTCGTCGGCGAGCGCCTTCTCCTGCGCCGCGTCGCGCGGCACGCGCTCCTCGCGCAGCTCGACGAACGCGAGCGGCGTCTCGCCCCATTTCTCGTCGGGCTTGGCGACGACCGCGCACGCGAGCACCGCGGGGTGCTTGTACAGCGCGTCCTCGACCTCGATCGAGCTGATGTTCTCGCCGCCGGAGATGATGATGTCCTTCGCGCGGTCCTTCAGCTTCACGTAGCCGTCCGGATGGACGACGCCGAGATCGCCGGTGTGGAACCAGCCGCCGGCGAAGGCTTCGGCGCTCGCCTTCTCGTTCTTCAGGTATCCCTTCATCACGATGTTGCCGCGGAAGACCACCTCGCCGATCGTCTCGCCATCGTGCGGCACCGGCTGCATCGTCTTCGGATCGACGACGGTCAGTCCCTCCTGCACCTGGTAGCGCACGCCCTGCCGCGCGTTGCGCTCGACGCGCCCGGCGAGATCGAGCTCGTTCCAGGCGTCGTGCTTCACGCACACCGACGCGGGCCCGTAGACCTCGGTGAGCCCGTACACGTGCGTGACCTCCCAGCCCATGCGCTCCATGCCCTCGATCATCGCCGCCGGCGGCGCGGCGCCGGCGACCATCGCCCGCACCGTCCAGTCGATGCCCTGCTTCCACTCGGCGGGCGCGTCGATCAGCGTGCTGTGCACGATCGGCGCTCCGCAGTAGTGGGTGACGCGATGCTCGCGCACGAGCTCGAGGATCGTCTTCGCCTCGACCCGGCGCAGGCAGACGTTCGTGCCCCCGACCGACGGGATCGTCCACGGGAAGCACCACCCGTTGCAGTGGAACATCGGCAGCGTCCACAGATAGACGGGATGGCGCGGCAGCGACCACGCGAGCACGTTGCCGACGGCGTTCAGGTAGGCGCCGCGATGATGCACGACGACGCCCTTCGGATCGCCGGTGGTGCCCGACGTGTAGTTCAGGCCGATCGCGTCCCATTCGTCTTCGGGCAGGCGCCACGCGAACGCGGGATCGCCGGCGGCGATCCACGCCTCGTACTCGACCTCGCCGATGCGCGCGCCGGGCCCCACGTACACCGGATCGTCGACGTCGACGACGAACGGAAGCGGCTGCCCGTCGGCGGCGAGCGAATCGAGCGCTTCGCCCGCCATCGACGCGAACTCGCGGTCGACGACGAGCACCTTCGCACCCGAGTGGCGCAGCTGGAACGCGACGGTGGCCGCGTCCAGCCGCGTGTTGATCGTGTTCAGCACCGCACCCGTCATCGGCACGCCGAAATGCGCATCGAGCATCTGGGGAATGTTCGGCAGGATCACCGACACCGTGTCGCCCGATCCGATGTCGCGCGCCGCGAGCACCGACGCGAGCCGGCGCGCGCGCTCGAACATCTGCGACCAGCTGTAGCGCAGGCTGCCGTGGATCGCCGCGCAACGGTCGGGAAAGACGTCGGCCGCCCAGGCGACCAGGCTCAGCGGAGACAGCGAAACGTAGTTCGCAGGGTTGCGGTCGAGACCCTGGCGAAACGGATTCGGATGCGTGGGCATGCGATTCCTCCGGAGAATCGGAACGGCGGGAACGGCGGGCGCGCGCCCGCGCGAGAGTCGATCGTCGTCATTGTAGGAGCTGGGCGACAACCGGACGACGAACGAGGGACCTCTCCCATCACGCTCAGCCCTGCAGCACGCGCCGCATCGCCGTGAAGCCCTCGTCGAGATCGGCGATCAGGTCGGCCGGGTCTTCCAACCCGACGTTCAGCCGCACCAGCGGCCCGCCCGTCCACGGTGCCGCGCTGCGCAGCCGGTCGATCCGCGCCGGCATGACGAGGCTCTCGAAGCCGCCCCACGAGTATCCGATCGCGAAATGGCGGCGCGCCTCGCAGAAGGCGGCGAGCGCCGCACGCTCGTGCCGCGGCGCGACGAGCGAACGGTCGAGCTCGAACGAGAACAGTCCGCTCGCCCCCGAAAAATCGCGCCGCCACAGCGCGTGCTGCGGATGCGAGGGCAGCGCCGGATGCAGGACGCGCGCGACCTCGGGCCGCGCCTCGAGCCAGCGCGCGACCTCGAGCGCGTTCGCCTCGTGCCGGCGCATCCGCGCATCGGCGGTGCGCAGGCCGCGCAGCACGAGCCAGGCATCGTCGCCGCCGCCGCACTGCCCGAGCTGGCGCACCGCGCTCCACAGCGCCGGCCACAGCGCCTCGCGCACGACGACCGCGCCGAGCAGCACGTCGGAATGGCCGCCCCAGTACTTCGTGAGCGCGAGCACCGACGCGTCGACGCCCCAGTCGAAGGGACGCGCGAAGATCGGCGAGCCCCAGGTGTTGTCGATCATCGTGACGATGCCGTGCCGGCGCGCCACCGCGCAGATGGCCGGGACGTCCTGCACCTCGAAGGTATAGCTGCCCGGGCTCTCCAGCCAGATCAGCTTCGTCTGCGGGCGCAGCAGCGACTCGATCTCGCCGCCGACGGTCGGATCGTAATAGGTCGTGTGCACGCCCAGACGCGCGAGCATCCCGTCGCAGAACGTGCGCGTCGGACCGTACGACGAATCGGCCACGAGCAGGTGATCGCCCGGCGAGAGCAGCGCGAGCAGCGCCGTGGTGATCGCGGCGAGACCCGACGGCATCAGGCTCGCGCGCACGTCGTGACCGCCGCCTTCGATCTCGCACAGCGCCTCCGTCAGCGCCATCGTCGTCGGCGTGCCGACGGTTCCGTAGGTGGTGGCACGCGCGCGTCCGGCCGCGACCGCGGCGCCCGCCGCCTCGGTCGACGCGAGCGTGTCGAACAGCACCGTGGAAGCGCGGTGCACGGGAACGTTCGCGGCGGCGAAATTCGGATCGCCGGCGCGGCCGGCCGCGGCCAGCCGGGTGGCGAGTCGGTCTTCGGGCATGGTGACGATGGGGGAAGCCGAAGCATCCGATTGTAGGACCGGCCTCCCCGAGCCGTCGGGC
>Ga0079224_100002083_pt1 | contig 23960 bp, 24 predicted proteins | sample Stecom2015_FD_80414 | JGI IMG/M metagenome (GOLD analysis project Ga0079224, IMG submission 80414) | Agricultural soil microbial communities from Utah to study Nitrogen management - Steer compost 2015 | ecosystem: Environmental > Terrestrial > Soil > Agricultural land | place: USA: Utah... | reverse complement strand
TGGACGAGTTGGTCCGAAAGGGGCTGCCGGCACGCGCCTCGCGCAGTGTGTTCGAGGAAGTGGTGAACCTGCTTGCTGGAGATGCTAACTGGAGAAGGAGACAGATTAACAGGTAATTTTAAACTTGTAGAGAAGTATATGCCGTTGAGAAGATGTGCAACGTGCTGAACGGTGGTAGCGGTTGTTTTTACCGTCGGTTAGTTTCTCCGAGTCTCCTAGGGCGCAGCGCAGTAAAGCCGTTGTGGATAAAATACACGAGGCACGCGGTGAAAAATTGTCAAGAAGCGATGTTGCAAGGTTGACGAAACATCATGGGATACGAAGCAAGGTCAAGAAAAAAATAATCTCCGAAACGAATAAAATCGGGCCATATTTCGGGGTAGGCCGAAAAACTTTTTGGCCCGCGTTTTTTTGGGAATATGCCCTGGCGCCATCAAAAACGTCGATGTTCGCGTTTTTCGAAAACAGCTACACGCGTGTAAATCGGATTTACACACGTGTAAATGGGAATTGCATGCGTGCAAACGGGATTTACACGCGTGCAATTTCGGATAGCACGCGTGCAGATCGGAATGACATACGTGCAAACGGGATTTACACGCGTGCGGTTTCGAATAGCACGCGTGCAGATCGGGATGGCATACGTGCAAACCGGATTTACACGCGTGCGGTTTGGAATAGCACGCGTGCAGATCGGAATGGCATACGTGCAAACGGGATTTACACGCGTGCGGTTTGGAATAGCACGCGTGCAGATCGGAATTGCATGCGTGCAAACCGGATTTACACGCGTGTGGTTTCGGTTAGCACGCGTGCAGATCGGAATGGCATACGTGCAAACCGGATTTACACGCGTGTGGTTTCGGATAGTACGCGTGCAGATCGGAATGGCGCGCGGGCAAACGGGAATTGCATACGTGCACTGGGCTTCGAGCTCTTTGGTAGACACACTTCCTGGGATGCTACCTAGCATAAACCCATTTCAGTTATCCAAGAGTTGATCGTGTTACGGCTAACTCCATATTTACGCCCGGCTCTCCGGTCGCCGTGCTTGCTTGACCAAATCCAACCTATCCGCCAAAACAGACCAATCAAACCACCACCATCCAACAACCACACCGATTTCGGGAAAAACTAAAAGAGGCCGCCTCAATAAATGTGAGACAGCCTCTTTTTATGCCTTGACTTTTCATCGACCTTGCCCCCTCAGCCGCCTTGGCATAGGCTCAGCTTTCCTTCGCATTTTCCGGATCCATCCCGCCGAAATTTCCACCTCCATCCCGCCGTGAACTTCCGGTAGGGAGAGGCAGTTTTCAACCCATTAAACCCCGACTGATCCGACTCATCAAACAATTTAAATAAAAGCAATAAACACACTGATTATTAGTTTTCAACAAATACAAAAACCATCAAAACGAAATTTTATTTGGCAAACGTCACCCTTTCCCTAATCCTCAGGCTTCTTACCAAAACCAAAAGTTCATCTAACATTCGCATACACCCTCATAAACAATCAATTAAAAATGTTACAAAATTTTATTTTGTCGCCATACAAATGATTAAAAGCCAGCATAAGTTAAAAAATCGGGTATCTGATGCGAGCGGGCGTTTGGGAACGCCTATCGGAGGAAGGCTACGCTAAAACTAACAAAATCTTGTAGGTGAAGCAAGGGAATCGGCAACAGGAATCTCCCCTAGCCCACCGCCGCGCACAGTTCCTCCACAAGCCGAGGCACCGCCTCACTTGCCGTGCCATCGATGCAGGTTACGTTAGGATCGCTTACGAGCGTGGAGGCAAAAGGATCGACCACGTACTGGGGCGTACCGGGCGGCACTTCATAACGCAGCCCCGCCGCGGGATAGACTTGAAGGGACGTGCCTACTACGATGAACAGATCGGCGTGCCGGCATAAGCGGATCGCGTCAACCATGGCCGGGACGGGTTCACCAAACCAGACCACATGGGGACGCAGCTGACTGCCGAGTTCGCAGACATCGCCCATTCTAATCTCCGGCCCGTCGGTGGGATACGTGAGCGTCGGATCGAGGCTCGATTGCGAACGCGTTATCAGCCCGTGCAGATGCAGCACCCGCGCGGACCCGGCGCGCTCATGGAGGTCGTCGATATTTTGCGTGATGACATCTACCTCGTAGCAGGCCTCCAGCCGTACCAGCGCCTCGTGCGCCGCATTCGGCCGGGCATCCAGCACGGCTTTGCGGCGCATATTATAGAATTCCTGCACCAGCTCGGGATTGCGGACCCAAGCCTCGGGTGTAGCCACGTCTTCCACGCGGTGCCCCTCCCAAAGGCCATCTTCGCCCCTAAAGGTTTTCAAACCGCTTTCGGCCGATATGCCCGCGCCCGTAAATACGACTATCCGCTTTTTCATTGTTTAAGTATTTCCGCTCAAAATACGTATTAGCGTGGAGATAAAAAAAGCGCCCCGCTTACCCAAATAACCGTAACTTAGCGGCGATATGATCGAAATCTTTACCGATGGCGCATCCAGCGGCAATCCGGGTCCAGGTGGCTACGGAGTCATTCTACGCGCCGGCCCCCACTATAAGGAATTGTCAGCAGGCTTCCGCAAGACGACCAACAACCGGATGGAGCTGCTTGCCGTCATCGTGGCGCTCGAAAGCCTAAAAAAACCCAACCAAGAAGTTACGGTATACTCCGATTCCAAGTACGTAATAGACGCGGTGGATAAACGGTGGGTCTTCGGATGGGTAAGCAAAAACTTCGCCGGCAAAAAGAATAAAGATCTGTGGTTGCGATTTCTGCAGGTATACAAACTGCATAAGGTCCGTTTTTCTTGGGTGCGCGGCCATGCCGGGCATCCCGAAAACGAGCGCTGCGACGCGCTTGCCGTAGCGGCGTCAAGAGATCGGGCCAACTGGAAGATCGATACCGTATTCGAGACGGAAACCCAATTGTCATAACGGCGCCCACAACCTAAACGGCCGAGCCTGGCGAGGAGCACGCGCCTAACCGACCTAGGCAGTCCATCTTGCACGACGAAGTCAAAATACCTATTTTGGTGTATTGGTTGCCCAGCCGATCCTATGCATATTTGCTTCGCTATAAACCTATTCACAGCATTCCAGCATGCAATTTCCTTAAAAAAACGCTCCTCGCTATGAAAGATCAATCACGACCCGACCAAAGCAAACTAAAACTGATACCCGTAGAACTGGCGAATCAGATGATTAGGGCCTATGACGACCAACGCCGCCGTCCGGTATCAAGACGATTGACGAAGGAGTTCGGCAGGAAAAGCGAAGATAGCCGGATGGTATGGATCAGTAAAGAGGCCATCCTTGAGCTGCTGACGCTAAACGACGCCGATGGGATCCGGTTCTATTTCGCACTAGCTGATGACTACCCTGGGCACAAACTCAAAAATCCGGACTATAAAAAGCGCCACACCTTAGTAATGGTGGCGACTAAGTCGGACGACCCTCAAAACCCTACCATGGAAAACAGTGCGGACTGCTTGGAAATCCCTAAGAAGCCAGGCAGCGCGGTAAGCGTTAAGGGTGACAAGATTGGGCCTGTTTTGATGCCACTGTCCGGTAACGGAGCCAATATGCCAGCTGATGATTTCGGTATGTGCCCACCTCCGCACCCTCCTCAAGGCGCGCTACTCCCCTATGAAACACAGACCTACCCGGAAAAACATATATAGAAACTGAAGTTGACGGAGCTCCTGTCACCCTGGACCCGATGCCGTCGCTCGCATTCCACCTCGCATGGACCAGGTAACCCTCGTCGTCTTTGTACTGATACTAACCGCTGCGGCGGCCGGTTTTTTTCGGGTGAAATCCCTCCAGCCCGCCGTACTACGATTTTTCCCCTACTTCCTGCTCGTACAGTTTGGGTACCAGTACTTTTCGATAGTATACTCGTTCATCCTGACTTCAAACGAATCTAACCACATCGTTTTCAACATCTTTATGATATTCAACATCGTATATTTCAGCTTACTTTTTCATGGCGTTATCACGTCCCGACGCAAACGGGCGGTCATTGCCGCCACCTCAGTGGCTAATGTCCTGTTTTATGCCGCTAATTTTATTTTCCTCCAAGGTGGCGCCTACCTCATGACGTATTCCCGCACCCTCATGGGCGTGCTCATCGTCGTTTATTGCCTCATGTATTTCCACCAGCTTGTGGCAAGCGAGGAAACAAATGTTGAAAATCCTACTCGAAACGCTACTTTTTGGATTATCACGGCGCTGTTTTTCTTCTATCTTTGCAGCACGCTGACAATAAGCCTATGGAACTACCTATCATTTGGCGACGACCAACACATCGGCCCGACGATGATGCGGGTGTTTGCATTTCTGCTGTATGGTATGTATCTCGCGGGCTTTTTGATGCATCGGCCCGTCCGCCGCACGCCTAACGAACTGTAGCCCGAAGGCCGACGTGTCCTCTTAAAGCATTCACCATGAGTCCAGCCTCAAGCGAACGATTCAATCTGGAACCAATTTTGGCCATACTTTTTGGTAGCATCGTGTTGCTGGCCATTGGCATCTTTATGATCGTGATGATCCTGGTCTACCAAAAGAAGAAGATACGCCACATCCGCGAACAAGAGGAAATCCGATCTAAGTACGCCCGCTCGGTGCTGAAGGCCACAATCGAAATCAGGGAAGAGACACTCGAATACGTAGGCCGGGAGCTCCATGACAACATCGGCCAGCTACTCTCCTTGGTCAAGCTATACCTCTCCAAGCCGTCGGTCAAACCCTCTACAGATGTCAAGTGGCTGATCGAGCAAGCCATCACCGACATTCGGGCGCTTTCCCACAACCTGAATATCGGGCGCATTGACGGCTACGCCATCAGCGAGTTTATCGCACAGGAAGTCAATAAAATAAATAAGATATCCGGATTGACGGCGGTCTACGAAAGCGCCTCTTCATGCGACATTCCCGATCCGCAAAGCCGCCTGATGGTCTGTCGCATTTTTCAGGAATCAATAAATAATATCATCAAACACGCCGAAGCTTGTAATATATTGATTACATTAGCTACCGAAAACGATCGTTGTATCCTAACGGTAGCGGATGACGGCATCGGTTTTGACATAGATAAGCAGTCGGACGGAACAGGGTTGGCAAACATTCGAGACCGCGCACAGCTTATCGGTGGCAACGTCCGGATCGCGTCGCTCCGCGGAAAAGGGACAACCGTAAAACTAACTGTACCCGTTAACCCGTGAGTCCACATGATACGTGTTGCCATTGCCGATGACCACAAGCTCTTTGCCGAAGGCATCGCGTCCATCCTACATTCCGATAACGAGCTGGTCGTGGCCAAGATTTGTTCAAATGGGAAGGAACTTGCCGAATACCTACGGAAAAACGATGTCGATCTCGTCCTGGTGGACCTCAATATGCCTGTCCTTGACGGTGCTTCAACCATACGCGTCCTCCGAAACAACAACGTGCAGTCCAAGATCGTCGTACTGAGCATGTATGTGGACAGCGCCATTTATGAAAAATGCAGGGAACTGGATATCAATGGATATCTACATAAAGATGCGGACGCCCAATACCTGATAGACACCATCAAGCGTATTGTGGCTGGCGAGAACATATTCGACTACGGCAAGGCGACCGATACCGTCGAAGAGGTATCGGATCTGTTTAAGGACAAGTACACAAATCGGTTTAAGCTATCCAAGCGGGAAATAGAAATCGTGGACCTCATCCGAAGCGGGTACACCAATAACGAGATCGCTGAGAAACTGTTCCTTTCGGTCCATACCGTGATGACTCACCGCAAAAACATCCTTCACAAGCTAGAGGTCCGCAATACCGCCGAAATGCTGGCCCTCCTACTGTCGGGCGAAGGCTAACCCATGCGCGTCCACCTCAGACGCGCCCCTACTTGTCGCCGATCAGATAGCCGTAGGGCTTGAGAGATTCCACGTTATCAAAGACTACCTTCACAACGCCCAAGATGGGAATAAACAGGATCATTCCCGCGGCGCCCCACACCATGCCGCCCAGGAGCAACACCATAATCGTAAACAAGGGACTAAGCTGAACCTGCCCACCGGTGATCTTGGGCGTCAAAACGTAGCTATCCAACTGCTGTACGACGGTAAAGAAAATCGTAACGATGATGGGAACGGCTAGGGTGTCGCGGGTGAGCAAGGTATACGCTACCACGATGGCCCCACCAGCCACCGACCCGATATAAGGAATGATATTGATAAGCGCCGCGATGATTGCAAAGAAAAGCGCATTTTCGACGCCGATAATGGTCAATCCCAGGAAATACGTGACCGAAAGAATAAGCACTACCGAAAAAACGCCCGCGACGTACCGACTAGACACCATGGTAATCTTTTCGACGATATGCTGGGCATTGCTAAGGTTCTCGTCACCGGCATACCGATGCACCAGTTTCAGCACGAAACGCTTGACGCGCCCGCGGTAAATCAACATCAGCACGGTATACACCGTAATGATGAGTAAATTACCTAATATCGAGATAATGGAAAAAAACAGTCCGCCGAGTTGTTTCCCCGCCACATTGGTCCATGTGAGGATCTGCTCTTGCAGGTAAGCGCGCTGGCGAGCCACCGACACCCGAAAATGCTCCGAAACATAAACCTGTACCTTCTCCAAGGCGAGTGTGAGGCGGTCACCAATGGCGGTGAGGTCCTTGCCCATGAGCACGAGTTCATGAATGAGCACATATATGACCCCTATCACCACCGAAAGCGTGACGAGGACGGCCAGTGCAGCCGACAGCGCGCGGCTGAGCTTCCAGCTTTCCAACTTACGGCATACCGGAACCAGCAACATCGCCAACAAGGCGCTCGTGACAACGGGGATAAGGAAGGTTTGGGCATAGTGCATCACTAAAAAAACCAGCACCACGAACAAGAGCACCTTATTAAAACCTCCCAAAGCCGTAAACGTACGTCGGTTTTGCTGCTCCATTACACGAGTTCGTCAATTTCCTGGGCCAGTTCCCTGTCCTTTTCCGTGATTTTGCCACCGGCGTCGTGCGTTGACAGCCATATCTCGACCCGATTGTAGACATTCGTCCAGCGCGGATGATGATTATGCGATTCGGCCAGCAGCGCCACCCGCGTCATGAAGGCGAACGCCTGGGAAAAATCGCTAAATTCAAAAAGCCGATAAAGCGCTCCCTCTGATTCCTTCCACATTAGCTAATAGTTTATTTCGTTTTTTCTAATCCAATCGGCCTCGCCTTATCGGCCGTATTCGCCAAATTGGTCAAACTTTTCCCAAAACCCATCCTTGGGCAAAGGCGCAGTGAGCTTAATTGGCTCTTTTTTAACCGGATGGACAAACTCGAGCGCCTTGGCATGCAAGCAGATGCTTCGCTTAAGGCTGCCGCGAGGATATCCGTACTTATTGTCGCCTACAATCGGGCAACCCATCGAAGCCAGCTGCACGCGAATTTGGTGGGTGCGCCCCGTCAGCGGATAAACCTCGATGAGATAGTAGCCATCAAGGAAGCCGATCACCTGATAATCCAGCTCGGCCCGGCTTGCACCATCCACCGCCTGGTCGTACGCCCGGGTGATATTGCGGTCGCGATCGCGCACCAGCCAGTGCACCAGCTTGCCTTCGGCATGCTCGGGCTGTTGGCGGACTACCGCCCAGTAGGTCTTTTTCATTTCCCTGACCTTGAACAGTTTGTTCAGCCGGTCGAGCGCTTTGCTGGTCTTTGCAAAGAGAATCAACCCACTCACTGGGCGGTCGAGCCGATGTGGCACGCCTAAAAAAGCACCGTTGGGCTTCTTGTATTTCTCAGCAATGTAGTTTTTCACCATGTCCTCCAAGGACAGGTCGCGCGTCTTGTCCTCCTGGACGATAACCCCAGCCTGCTTATTGATAGCGATCAAGTGATTGTCTTCGTATAACAGATCACTTTCCCGAATGCGCATAATCCCTCCTTCCCAAAGTTTTTCATCTCAAAAGTAAGGTTTTATACGCTACGATAAAAGTCCATGCCGCTTCGCTGCGGATCAATGTTGGCCGGGCACCATCATGTCCACAAACTCATGAACTGGCAGTGCGACGAGTCGCTCGAAATCCAAAGAGACATCGAGCAACCGCGCTTGTTGCTTGGCTGAAAATATCCGTGCTACATTCGTTTTGTATTTTTCAACGAGCAGCGGAATCCCCTCGTCGCGCCGGCGTTTGTGTCCAATGGGATACTCCACCTCCACCTCGTCCAGCACGGTCCCGTCCGTCAAGGTTACCGTCAAGGCGTTCGCGATCGAGCGCTTCTCTGGGTCGTGGTAGTCCGTTGTGAACCGCATTTCTTCTTCGGCTTCCATCTTATCACGCAAAATATCGATGCGGGGGTCAGCCGCCACGCTATCCTCGTAGTCTGCTGCCGTCAATCGGCCGAAGATCAGTGGTACGGCAATCATATACTGCAGGCAATGGTCGCGGTCGGCGGGATTGTGCAGCGGTCCCCGCTTGTCGATAATGCGAATTGCGGCCTCATGCGTCCGAATGCGGACATGCTGGATATCATCGGCTGTCTTACCCAGCTCCCGCAGTTTTCCGTGTAGCGTCATGGCCGCCTCGACGGCCGTCTGCGAATGAAACTCCGCGGGAAAGGAAATCTTGAACAGTATGTTTTCCATCACGTACGAGCCGTAGCCCCGCTGGAATTTGAAGGCATTGCCCTTAAAAAGCACGTCATAAAAACCCCAGGTTTTGGCGGTAAGCACGGAGGGATATCCCATCTCTCCTGTTTTGGCCACCAATGCTAGGCGCACGGCACGCGAGGTGGCGTCACCGGCCGCCCACGACTTGCGGCTACCCGTATTAGGCGCATGCCGATAAGTGCGCAGTGCATGGCCATCTAGAAATGCATGCGACACGGCATTGATCAATTCCGGCCGGCTCAGCCCTATCAACCTGCCCACCACAGCCGTGGAAGCGAGTTTGACCAACAGTACGTGGTCCAGTCCTACCCGGTTAAAGGAATTCTCCAGCGCCATCACCCCCTGGATTTCGTGCGCACGCACCATCGCATCCAGCACGTCGCGCAGCGATAAAGGCGATTTGCCTTCTGATACCGCCGTCCTCGACAGCCAGTCCGCCACAGCCAGTATCCCGCCCAAGTTGTCCGAAGGGTGTCCCCATTCGGCGGCGAGCCACGTATCATTGAAATCGAGCCAACGTACCATGGCACCGATATCGAAAGCTGCCTGCACCGGATCGAGCTGGTAAGGCGTGCCGGGCACCTTCGCGCCGTTAGGGACAATCGTCCCGGGAACCACCGGCCCCAACATTTTGGTGCAGGCCGGATACGTTAAGGCCTCAAATCCGCAACCTAACGTATCCAGCAAGCAGTAATGCGCAGTTTGGAAAGCAAGGTCGCTTTTGATTTCATAATCCAGCACGTAATCAACGATGTCTACGATGACCTGGTCGGTATCCGGGCGTACATTCGAAATTGGTGAAGACATATACTTGTAGTTTGATTATTATAAGACGATTCAAATTAGTTTTTGCTCACCGCTTCTCTAGCGGAACAAAAGGTTTGTTTTCGGGACCCACGTAATTTGCGCTCGGGCGAATTATTTTGCCGTCTTCGCGCTGTTCGATAACGTGCGCGCTCCAACCGGTAACGCGTGAAATGACGAACAGTGGCGTAAAGAACAAGGTCGGCACGCCCATCAGGTGGTACGATACGGCCGAAAACCAGTCCAAATTCGGAAACATCCGTTTTTCGTTCCAAAGCAAAGTTTCCAAACGCTCGGCGATGTGAAACAGGCGCATATCGCCGGCTTCCTCGGAAAGCCGCTTCGCCACAGCCTTGATGACCTTGTTTCTCGGGTCGGCGACGGTATAGACCGGATGCCCAAACCCGATAATCACTTCCTTGCGGGCTAGTCGCTCGCGGATATCACCTTCGGCGGTGTCCGCGTCCGCATAACGGTTTTGTATGTCGAACGCAACCTCGTTGGCGCCCCCATGCTTCGGGCCGCGCAACGCACCGATACTGCCCGTTATGGCGGAATAGATGTCCGAACCCGTACCAGCGATGACGCGACTGGTGAAGGTTGACGCATTGAACTCATGCTCGGCGTACAGGTTGAGCGAGACTTGCATGGCATGCACCCACGAACGAGAAGGCGCCTGTCCGTGCAACAAGTGCAAGAAATGCCCGCCTACAGTTTCGTCGTCGGTCTCCACGTCTATACGCCTGCCATGGGTGGCGTAGTGGTACCAATAGAGCAATGCGCTGGCGAACGATGCCAACAGCCTGTCTGCAATGTCCCGGGCACCTGCAGTCGCGTGCCCCTCCCGCTCCGGAAATATCATGCCCATCACCGACGTATACGTGCGCAATACATCCATGGGATGCGCCGCAGCTGGAATTTGCTCCAATACGGCCCGTGCCACGGCCGGAAGGCCGCGCAGCCCCTTCAGCTTGCTTCGGTACCCCATCAGTTCGGCCTGATTGGGCAGCTTGCCGTGGATCAGGAGATATGCCACCTCTTCAAACGAAGCACCTTCGGCCAAGTCGAAGATATCGTACCCCCGATAGTGGAGGTCGTTGCCGCTTTTGCCGACCGTACATAAAGCGGTATTGCCCGCAGCCACCCCAGAAAGGGCGACCGATTTTTTAGGCTTAAATCCAGAAACTTGTTCACTCATCATATGTTGGTTTTATATTGGTCGTATTAGCGCCTGCGCCGGCAAACGCGAGAAGCAGCGGACGGAGATGATTTACTTTCCAAACAACTCATCGAGCTTTCGCTCGTAGTCGTAGTAGCCGATAGTCTGGTAAAGCTCTTCCCGGGTCTGCATGGTATGAAGCACTGCTTTTTGGGTACCGTCCTTCCGTAGGTGTTCAAAAACCGTCCGCGCGGCGTTATTAGCCGCCCGAAACGCGGAAAGCGGATACAATACGAGGCCTACGCGGGCCCTCGCCAGCTCGTCCACGGTCCACAGCGGCGTCTGCCCGAACTCCGTGATGTTGGCCAATACCGGCAAGTCTGTAGCCTCAACGAAAAGCCGATAATGGTCAATATCGCACACCGCTTCGGCAAAGATGAAGTCCGCACCGGCCTCCTTATAGGTTACGGCCCGTTCTAGAGCGCCATCTACGCCTTCGCTCGCCAGCGCGTCCGTGCGGGCACCGATAACGAAATCAGGGTCGGTGCGCGCGTCTACCGCAGCCTTAATACGGTCAGCCATTTCCTGCCCGGATACCAGCTCCTTGTTGGGGCGGTGTCCGCAACGCTTGGCCCCCACTTGATCCTCCATGTGCAGCGCTCCGGCTCCCGCCTTGATTAGCGACTTGACCGTCCGGGCTACGTTAAAGGACGAAGGGCCGAATCCGGTATCCACATCGACCATCAGCGGCAGGTCGCAGACGTTGGTGATGCGCTCCACGTCTATCAATACGTCTTGTAGGGTAGTGATCCCCAGATCCGGGATGCCTAGGGAGCCGGCCGCCACACCCCCGCCCGAAAGGTAAATGGCGTTAAATCCGGCCTGCTGGGCAAGCAATGCATAATTAGCGTTGATCGTGCCGACGATTTGCAGGGGGTTTTCCGTTTGCATGGCCACCCGAAATCGGGCGCCGGCCGTTGGCATAGATGTGCTCATAATAGGTACTGGTTATCCGTGTGTATCAGGATAAAGATAGGGTTTTTGGCCGCGATTGCAAAAAGCGATTTCATCTGCCAAGGGTGAACGGATTGCAAGATCGAGCCGTCTACGAATGTCGTGGCAAAGCGATGGTTAACCAAGAAAATTGGGATAAACGTACCGCTACGCCAGCTTAATCGGCGTTTGCCCGCGCTTCTTCACGCGCTTGCTTTTTAAAGAAACCGCGCAGAAGAAAGTTGTGCTGCAACGCTTCCATGTTTTGGTCAAGCTTTTCGGTGCTTTGCTCGAGATTCTCCATGGTACGCCGGATCTGTTCGGCCATTTCGGCATCATTGAGCAACAGACCAACCGCGTTGTCGCTTTCGTTGAGCCTGGCGGTCGCCTCGTTAAGGTTCGTGGTCAGAGCGGTCGCCGTCTGTGTTACCCCTTGCAACTGCGCAACGGCCATCTGCAAATTGGCGTAAATAACCGTATCGGTCAACAGGTCATTCACCAGCGTGCCTTCCTGGTTAAATTGGCTGGTCAGCCTTACGAGCTCTTCGGATGCCTTCGAGGTATTGGCAACCGTTTGATTGAGATTAGCTACCAGTAGTCTGATTTCGTCAAAAAGTTCCCGCTCCGTAAGCAAGGCGCCTATCGTTCCCTCGCCCTTGACAAGCTGCTCGGTAAGGATTTGGACATTTTCGGTAATGCCCACCAAGTTCTCGTTGTTGGTTTGCAAGGTAGCCATCATGGCCTCCGTATCCGACGCCTGTCCGGATTGCAGTCGGTCGCCGTCGGAGATGGGCGGCGCAGAGCCCGTACCCCCCTCGATCACCACCAACCTATTTCCGATAAATCCTTCGGAACTCAGCTTAGCCAACGCATCTTTGCGCACATACTCCCTCGACTTCGCCTCAATGGCCATCGTTACTTCTACCTCCTGCACATTGACGAAGTTTATGCTCTTTACCGTTCCGATCTTCACTCCCGAAAACCACACGTTGTTCCCCGCCTTCAGGCCGCCCACGTCGGGAAAGGTCGCGCTGACGGTTACCGTGCGGGCAAAACGGTTTTGCTGGCCGCCCAACGTGATGATGCCGGCCACCAATAAGAGTACTCCCACCAAAACGAAAATACCGACGATCATCGACCGTTTGTTCTCCTGTGCGCTCATAGTTGCTCTATGTAATAAAGTTATAATCGTAAAAAGGTTTTACCCTTTCGTCGTCCGTATCGAAAATGTCGTCAAAAGATCCCTCCCGCTCAAACTTTCCATCGAGCAGCATCACGATCCGGTCGCCTACCGTTTTGGCACACGACAAATCATGCGTAATGATGATGGCAGAGGTGTGATAGCGCTCTTGCACTTCATTAATCAGGTTATTTATTTCGATACAGGTGATGGGATCCAGGCCAGCCGTCGGCTCGTCATAGAGCATGATGTCCGGCTTTAAAATCAAGGTACGGGCGATACCGATGCGCTTGCGCTGCCCGCCAGACAATTCGGAGGGCATTTGCCGCAAAGCCGACAACAACCCCACCGCATCCAACACGGATTCAACCTGCTCGTCGATTTCGCGCCGCGTCAGGTTGCGCTTATTGCGCACAAGCGGGAACTCGAGGTTTTCCTTGACGGTCATGCTATCGTACAACGCGCTATTCTGGAACGAAAATCCGATGCGCAAGCGCAATTGCTGGAGCTCGCGCGGCTTCAGATCGGCAACATCCTGCCCCAAAACGTTCACCGAGCCCCCATCCTGCTTGAGCAACCCCGAAATAATCTTGATCAACACGGACTTACCCGTTCCCGAACGTCCTAGTACGACCAAGTTTTCGCCTTTGTACAAATCCAGGTCTACGCCTCGAAGCACATGCAGATCCCCGAAGGACTTGCTTACCCCGCGTATCGAAATTACCTTCGCACCGTAGTCGATATTGGATGTCCGCTTATTCATTGCCCTGCATTATCTAAAGGCTTGGATTAGTTGAACAATCAGTAATTCTTCCACAAAGATTAGGAACATTGACATGACCACGGCCCAGTTGGCCGCCTTGCCAACGCCCTCCGTTCCTTTTGACGAGTGATACCCCTGATAGCAGCCTACCACGCCTATCGTGAAGCCGAATACAACGGCCTTAGCCACCAAGGAGAATATATCGATGAAGCCAATCGCTTCGAACACCTGAACGAAATATATCTGGAAACTGGTGTTTTCGTGCTGGTGTACGCTCAAAAAGGCCCCCACTAGCCCTACCGCCGCCGTGTAGAAGGAGAGGATAGGAATCGAGATTGTCGTGGCGACCACCCGAGATACCACGAGGTATTTGAAGGGATTACTCCCTGACACTTCCATCGCGTCGATCTGCTCCGTCACGTTCATCGAACCGAGCTCGGCGCCGATCTGCGAGCCAACCTTGCCTGACGCAATCAACGCCGTTACCAACGGCGCCAACGCCCGGATCATGGCAATGGAAATCAACGCCGGCAACCACGAGGTGGCCCCGAATTCCGACAAGGATGGGCGCGACTGGTTGGTGAATACGAAGCCCGTAATAAAGCCAGTAAGCGAGATTAACGGCAAGGACTTCCAGCCAATCTCGTAGCATTGCCTTACCATCTCCTTGAACTCGTAAGGCGGCTTAAAGACCTCGCCAAACAAACGCATCACAAATCGATGGATATTAGCTAACTCTAAAAATATGCGGCTAATTTTCTTCAAGGAGTCTTCTTCAATATAGCAATATGGGCCCACGTGCCTCCCCTTTCGGGATATCCGAACCAACGAACCCAATAACGGCGCAAAATTAGGTATTTTTATTAAGCTTATCCAATGGCTTCCGCCATAAAGAATAATTAATCAAAAAGCTACACAGCGCCCGCCGAACCAAGGCCTCAGCGGCCATAGCCGGATCGATAAGCCATTATCGCCCCAAAAACATAGCATGGAGTAACTTTTCCGTTGCCAACACTTCGGTAGTTAAACCCTAGCCAGTGGTTTCCGTCTTACTTACAAACATACAACGTAGGGATACGTTGGAAAAAACACAACGTGGATGAAATAAACTAGCTAAGCCATTGAACTTGATAGCCAGAGTCGTTCACAGGAGAGTCAACAGAGGGATTTACCCGATAAATTTTAAAGCCATGAAAACGATAAAGAAAACCGGACTGCTCGTGTTAGCCACCTTATTATTCGCCGTGTTTGCTAACTTCCATCAAGCCAAAGCCCAACCCGGCATGAACGTTTCTTTCCAGCTGTTCTATGACGAGCTGTCCCCCTATGGCGATTGGGTACACGATCATGAGCATGGATATCTCTGGGTTCCCAACGCGGGTCCGGGTTTCCAACCGTATATGACCAACGGATATTGGACAATGACCAACTACGGCAACACCTGGGTCTCGAATTATGACTGGGGATGGGCTCCGTTTCACTATGGCCGATGGGTATATAACGACTACTATGGCTGGGCTTGGGTGCCCGGATACGAATGGGGTCCTGCGTGGGTGAGCTGGCGCAGCGGAGGGGGATATTACGGTTGGGCGCCGTTGGGTCCGCGGATGTCGATTCATGTGAACGTAGGTATCCCTAGCCACCACTGGGTATTCCTGCCCCAACGCTATATCACGCACCGCCACATGCACCGCTACTACGCCCACTCACGCAATCGGGTCAATATCTATAATCAAACTACGATTATCAACAATACTTACGTGTACAATAATCGCACGTATGTGACCGGCCCGAAACACAGCGAGGTACAACGGGTAACCAACAGCCGCGTCGCCGTACGCCAAGTCGCGAACACTTCGCGTCCGGGTCGTGCATCGGTAAACAGCCGCACCGTAAATCTTTACCGTCCGGAGGTGAATCCGAGCACGCGCAACACCGCTCGCCCGGCCAGGGTCACCGAAGCGTCAAACGTACGCGCCGTAGCCTCCCGTACGGCAGACAGCCGCGACCGTGGTGTCGCAACCAGTCGCTCCAGCGAAAATTCGCGCGCTACGACCACCAATGGAGCGTCGCGCAGGACTGATAATTCGAGCGCCGTTCGGGCGGCCGAAAACAGCCGTGGAAACGCTGCCCGCGCCACCGCGGGGACACGCGCGACGAGCCGCACCAATAACAATAACGCGAACGGGCGGGCGGTAAGTGCCGGCAACACGCGGACGGCTACGCCAGCGACAAGCAGCAGCCGGAACGCAAACAGCACACGCAACCGCGCCACTACACAGCAGACACGCAATGCTACGGCCGCCCCACGGGCAAACAACAGTAACGGTGCAACACGTAACACTACGGCTACGACGCGTGCCTCATCAGCATCATCGCGAAACGTATCGAGTACGCCCGCGCGAGGCCAGAGTTCAAACGCTGCGTCATCTCGCGTAAGCAGCCAGCGTTCGGAAAGGCAGAATACCCGGAACGTATCATCGTCGGCAAGCTCGCGGAGCCGCTCGACTTCGGCCGCGTCATCGAGCAGGACCTCGTCAAATGACAATCGCGGTGCATCTTCCCGCGGTAGCCGGAACTAGTATAAAACGACAATATATAAGGGTGTTAATTTTCGTGAAACAATGGGCAGAGGAGGCGATATCGCCTCCTTTGTCTTTTATTACCAACCTAGAGCCCGCATATATTCTCCGGCACAAGCGGCAATTCCTTGCAGGAATTTTTAACTTTGGCATCAGACCAAGCCACCAAAAGAATGGAAATAAACAGAAGGAAATTTATCGGGCACAGCCTAGTGGGGGCAAGCCTGTTGAGTTGGATACCCCAATTAGTACGCGCGGAGAACACGCGCGATTGGGACGCTAACACAGTACGTGTCGAACGCGGAGACGTTATTTTGTTTCAGGGCGACTCCATCACAGACCATGGGCGTAACCGAGAAACGGCCGACGCGAACAACATCGACGGTCTAGGCAGAGGCTATGCCATGCTAGCTAGCGCCCACCTATTGCGCCAACTGCCTCAGCTCGAGCTACAGTTCCTGAACCGGGGCGTCAGTGGCAACAAAGTACATCAACTGGCCGAGCGCTGGGAACAGGACTGCCTCCAGCTGGAGCCAAACGTGCTTAGTATACTAATCGGGGTCAACGATTACTGGCACACCAAAACGGGAGGCTACGCGGGGACACTCCAGACCTATGCCGATGATTATCGCCGCCTGCTCGACGATACCCTGACCCGATTGCCTAAACTCAAGCTTATCATAGGCGAACCATTTGCCGTCAACGGCATCCGCGCCGTCACCGACGACTGGTATCCGGATTTTGACGGTTACCGCCAGGCAGCCAAGGACATAGCGTCCGAATACAAGGCCGTATTCATTCCTTACCAGGCCATCTTCGACAAGGCGTCGAACCAAGCGGACCGCAGGTATTGGACGAACGACGGCGTGCATACTACATTGGCCGGCGCACAGTTGATGGCCGAAGCGTGGGCGAGCGTGATTCGATAACCGATAGGGAAGAGCTGCTACACCTCCTCCATAGAAAACCTCATAATAACCATGCTCAAATCAATACTTGACAACGATTTCTATAAGTTTACCATGCAAAATGCAGTGGTCAAGCTTTTTCCGAAAGCGAAAGCGCGCTACAGCTTCATCAACAGGGGCAAGCATGCCTTCCCCGACGGGTTTGATGACGCGTTGCGCCAAGCGATTAACGACATGGCCAAGATCCACCTGACGGACCGTGAGAAGGAGTTTTTCGCGACCACCTGCCCCTATATTGACCCCACGTATTTTGACTTCCTGCAAGGATATCGCTACGACCCACGCGAAGTACAGATCCGTCAGGAAGGTGCTGACCTACGCGTCGATATCGAGGGCTTTTGGTACCGCACAATTTTATGGGAAGTGCCGATCCTATCGATTATCTGCGAATTGTACTACCGATTGACTGGCGCGCAGCGCGTCTCGGACGAACAGGTCGCCAACATCGCCCGGAAAAAAATCGAGCGCTACCGGGAGTTAGGGGTGACTATTGCCGAATTCGGTACGCGCCGTCGCCATTCGTATGCGGTGCACCGCCTGGTGGTGGAGCAGTTAAAGCGGCATGGCGAGGGGTCGTTTATCGGTACGAGCAACGTGCACATGGCCATGCTCCAGCAGACCAAGCCCATTGGCACACATGCCCACGAGTGGTTTATGTTCCATGCCGCCAAGTACGGGTTTAAAATGGCTAACCTTCTCGGTTTGGAGCATTGGTCTGACGTGTACCGCGGCGATTTGGGCATCGCACTGTCGGACACCTACACCAGCGCCGTCTTCTTCGAGCAATTTGACAAGAAGCTCACCAAGCTTTTTGACGGCGTGCGGCACGACAGCGGTGACCCGCTTGCATTTGCCGACGAAACCATCCGGCACTACGAGCGGTACGGCATCGATCCGCGGTCAAAGACGATCATCTTCTCCGATGGGCTAAACTATGACAAAGTCAGCCGTATTGCCGCCCATTGCGAAGGCCGAATCGGGGTTTCCTTCGGCATCGGGACCAACTTCACCAACGACGTGGGGCTCCCGGCGATGAACGTCGTGCTGAAGATGATCGAGGCCTACCCCGACGAAGCCCAATGGACACCCGTTGTCAAACTGTCTGACGAGCCCGGCAAGCATACCGGCGACAGCCGCGCGATCCGGTTAGCCAAGGAGCTGCTCATGATTCCCGAAAATGAATAAGGACGTATTCGGCCAAGCGCTAACCGACTACCACCGTGGTAAAACGGACGCCTCCCTCCTCCTACACAACAGCTACGGCGAAGCGGAGGATATGCCTGTCGATGTTTTTTTTAGGTCGCCCGAAGAGTTTACTGAACTGGAACACATCGCCCTAGCGCTTTGCGACGGCAGAACGCTCGACTTGGGAGCCGGGGTGGGGAGCCATGCCCTGCACCTCCAAGCGCAGGGAATCGATGTCACGGCCTTGGAAATATCGCCCCTCGCTTGCGGCATCATGCGGCAACGCGGCGTAGCACGCGTTGTTCAGGCAGATGCGTTCACGTATGCCGGCGAACGGTTTGACACCATACTGATGCTCATGAACGGCATTGGCTTGGCAGGGACGCTTTCCGGTGTGGAAACCTTGCTGTCCCAATGCGCCAAACTCCTCAACGAAGGTGGGCAGCTCCTGTTCGACAGCTCGGACATTAGCTACCTGTACCAGGACGGCGACATGCCGGAACCACAAACGTACCGGGGCGAGATCCAGTTCCAATACGAATACGGCAGAGAAGTCGGCGATCCTTTTTCATGGGTATACGTCGACCAAAACACGCTTATCGAAATCGCCCAACGATTGGGCTGGGTGGTACAAATTCTTCATGAGGATGAGTATGACCAGTATCTGGCCCGAATGGAGCGGAAAACTTGGTGATTTCCCCTCCTTTTCATCAGGCCAAAAAAAAAGCCGCTTCCGTGATCAGGAAATAGCTATCATACATTATGACCCCGCACACTACAATAATTGCCGGCGCAGACAACCTACGCCGTTAGCAGGTAAGGCAACCGATTCACCGATTGCACCCTGTCCTCGTCAAGCGCCGCGATCAATCGATCCACTCGAAACCTGTATAAGGCAGCAATGCGGTCGGAATTTTGACACCTCGATCCGTTTGGTTGTTTTCGAGGATGGACGCCACGATGCGGGGTAAAGCAAGTGCGCTTCCGTTGAGCGTATGCGCCAGCTGCGTTTTTCCGTCGCTGCCTTTGAAGCGTACCTTTAGTCGATTGCTCTGGTACGTCTCAAAGTTCGATACCGAGGAAACCTCAAGCCAGCGTTGCTGAGCCGCGCTCCATACTTCCATATCATAGGTGAGCGCCGACGTGAATCCCATATCGCCTCCGCAAAGGCGCAGAACGCGATATGGTAGTTCAAGTGCCTGCAAGAGGGACTGCACATAGGCGCTCATCTCCTCCAGTACGGCGTACGACTGGTCGGGATGGACGATCTGTACCAGCTCCGCCTTATCAAATTGGTGCAGGCGGTTTAGGCCGCGCACATGGGCGCCGTACGAGCCTGCCTCTCGACGGAAGCAGGGCGTATAGGCCGTATTCTTAATCGGGAAATCCCCTTCTTTAACGATAGTATCGCGATAAAGGTTTGTCACCGGCACTTCCGCTGTGGGGATCAAGTAGAGATCGTCGATACCCACGTGATACATTTGCCCTTCCTTGTCGGGCAGCTGCCCGGTGCCGAAGCCAGAGGCTTCATTGATCAGGATGGGTGGCTGAACCTCAACGTACCCAGCGTCTTGGGCGCGGTCGAGAAAAAAATTGATAAGGGCCCGTTGTAGGCGCGCACCCTTACCTTTATATACAGGGAAGCCCGATCCGGCGACCTTGACACCCAGCTCAAAGTCGATGATATCGTATTTGGCCGCCAGCTCCCAATGGGGCAGGGCCTCTTCGGACAGGGAGGGCATGTCCCCTTGTTGAAGGACTACCTCGTTGTCGTCTGCCCCCACTCCATTGGGAACCGAGGAATGGGGTAGGTTTGGCAGTTGCACCAGCGCGTGGTGGAGCGCGCTGTCCAACTCTCCCAACTGTTCGGCGAATGCCCTAATATCGTCCTTATATCCGCTTGATTTCGCCTTGGCGGCTTCGGCTTCCTCGCGCTTGCCTTGGCGCATCAATTCGCCGATTTGCTTCGCTGCTGCATTCGCTTCGGCCGCCAGCGCATCCGAGGAGGCCTGGATCTTACGCCGTTGTTCGTCAAGGGACACGATCTCGTCGACCAGTCCCAAATCAGCAAAATTCCGAACGGATAGCCGTTCTTTGACCAACTCTTTGTGTTCGCGGATAAACTGGACTTGCAACATATTTTTGTTTATTTTGTAGGTGCAAAGATAATATAGTGATTGGGATTTACGAGCCTGCATGGGTGATTGGCCGATTGGCCGGGCCATGGGCAGCGGCAGACCGTGCCGGGCGGCGGTGTCCAGACTGCTCGTTGCGGCTCGATGCCGACGCATCGAAACATTCCGTTCAAGCAACAAAAGATTCACAGACTTGAAGACGCGGCAAGTTACATAACCCGATTCGCATCCCCCATTAGCACATCCACCAGAACTGAACACCAATAGACAACACAACTTACACGCCACATGCTGTACCTAGTACCTACTCCCATCGGCAATCTCGAAGACATGACGCTCCGCGCGATCCGTATTCTGAAGGAGGCCGATATTATCCTAGCGGAAGACACGCGCACAAGCGCCCCCCTATTAAAGCACTTTGGCGTAAACAGCAAGGTATTCGCCCACCACCAGCATAATGAACACAAAGCCGTGGCGGAGATTGTCCGATTCCTCCGAGAAGGACAGACCGTTGCCTTGATTTCGGATGCAGGCACGCCCGCGATTTCGGATCCGGGATTCCTTCTGGTACGCGAAGCCGTCAAGCACGGCATTGCGGTCAGCTGTCTACCTGGGCCCACGGCCTTTGTGCCGGCACTGGTCAATTCGGGCTTGCCTGCCGACCGATTTTGCTTCGAGGGCTTCCTGCCCGTAAAAAAAGGCCGCCAAACTCGCTTGAAGTCGCTCGCGTCGGAAACCCGCACGATGGTTTTCTACGAATCCCCGTATCGCCTGCTAAAAACACTAGCCGACCTCATAGAGGTACTCGGCGAAGCGAGGCAGGCAAGCGTCTCTCGCGAAATCAGCAAGGTATATGAGGAAACCGTCCGCGGCACGCTGGAAGAGGTCAGGACGCACTACGAAACCCACACCTTAAAAGGTGAATTCGTTATTTGCGTACAGGGGTTGGGATAAATCTTGTTATCTTTATCACGCCTCAGTGCGTAACATTAAGCGGGTAAATATAATATGAACATCGATAAATACATCCACGACGGGCAAGATCCTAAAATCGTAGAAAAACTATTGATCAAGCTGCAAGACATTATGGTATCCGGCGAGGTTATCACGTACATCGCCGTGCAGAAGAAACCGGCGGTCACGCTGTTGCCCGATACCATTGCATTGAGCAATAAACGGATATTCCTGTCGGAATTCACGAAATTGGGCCTCGCGACCAATTTTGAGATTTTCGCGTGGAAGGATGTCAAGGACATTACGTTTAAGGAGGAGATTTTTGGATCGAAGTTCACCATCATTCCCATCAAAGGCGAAAACTTAAGCATAGACTACATACCCAAGACGCAGGCGCGCAAGCTCTACCAGCTGGCGAGCGAATCGCTGGAGGAATCACGTGAGATACAGCAGCAGGAATTGGAGGCGAACGCCGCCCCGCTTTCGCATGCCGACCACGAAATGCACCGACCGCTGCTCCCTTCGGAAGAGCCGGTATTGAAAGCCGAAGAGCCCGAAGACGAGCTGGTGAGGAAGCTGGAGAAACTCAAGGTGCTTTTTGAGAAAAACTTAATTACGCAAGCGGAATACGAAACGAAAAAAAACGAATTGCTATCCCAACTTTAAGGCGTGAAAAACAACTACCTATTGGCATTTGCCAGCGCGGTGATGCTATGGCTCGGCTGGCCTCCCATCCCCTATACGGCACCCTTGCTTTGGGTAGCCTTCGTTCCGCTGTTGCTGGCCCTCGAGAATGTCATGCGTGGGTCGTATGCGAAAAAAGGGCGTAAAATCTTTCTGCTAGGCGGACTCACGGGGTTGGTTTGGAACACCGCATCGATCTATTGGGTATACAACTCATTGGCCGCCGTGATGCCCCACTACGCCGCCATTCCCATTTCACTTATTCCCTTTGGGCTCTCCGCCACACTGATGGCCTTGGGCATACGACTGTATTATGAGTTGCGAAAGCGTCACGCCATCGGATGGTCCTTGGCCGCCCTGGCCTGTTTTTGGATCGCCTACGAGTACCTGCACCAGAGCTGGGACTTGGCCTTCCCGTGGATGACGCTCGGCAATGGCTTCGCAAGCACGCACCAGCTTGTCCAATGGTACGAGTACACGGGCGTATATGGTGGGTCGCTGTGGATTTGGGCAACCAACATCCTCGCTTTCCTGATCGTACTGTCAGCTAAGGATAAGTTTCCCCAAGCGCACCGAACGAAGCTGGCCGCAGCCCTGTCCGTGGTGATTTTGGTACCATCCGCATGGTCGCTCGTGCGCTACGCCAGCTATGAGGAGCACGTAAACCCTGCTAACGTGGTGGTTGTCCAACCCAATATCGACCCTTACGGCAAGTTTGGTCCCATACCGCCCCAGGAACAGCTTTCGGACCTGATCGCTCTTTCGCAGCAAGCCGGGCAGCCGAACACGGAATTTTTCATCTGGCCCGAAACCGCCATAGCGCATCCGTTTGGGTATGACGAGGAGGAATTCCGATCGGACCCCATGTTCGTCCGTATCCAGGAATTTTTGGCGGACTATAAAAACGGGAATGTCCTGTCGGGCATCGAAAGCTACCGGGTATACCCAGAGCCTACCGGCGTGTCGTCTCTGGAATTCAACGGCTGGTATTACGATAGGTTTAATGCGGCCGTCTTAATTGAGAACTCCGCGCGGCTACAGTTTTACCACAAATCGAAGCTCGTACCCGGCGTGGAGAAACTACCATTTGGCGAATCGCTAGCGTTCATGAAACCGCTTTTCAAGGCGTTTGGCGGGGCCACGGGTAGTTACGGCAGCCAGAACGAGCCGTCCGTGTTCTACGCTCAAAGCGGCATCGGTGCCGCTCCGACCATCTGCTATGAATCCATCTGGGGAAATTACGTCGCGGAATATGTCCGCCAAGGCGCCCAATTCATCGCCGTGGTGACGAATGACGGATGGTGGGGCGATACTTCGGGGAAAGACCAGCATTTGGCCTATGCGAAGCTGCGCGCTATCGAAAACCGTCGGTGGGTGGCCCGCTCGGCCAACACAGGCATTTCGGCTTTTATTAACCAACGCGGCGACGTGGTACAAAAGGCCGGATGGTGGGTACCCGCTTCGCTTAACCAAGAAATCAATCTCAATGAGGAGATTACTTTCTATACGCAAACCGGGGATTACCTCGCCTATGTTGCATTGGCGGGAGGCCTTTTTTTCTTGGCAAGCGCGGCTTTTAAGATGCGACGCCGCCAATCCTAACATTCGGATTACGCTGGTTTCCTGCCGAATAGCATATTTTTGAAAAATTTCAACCTCGGCGGTTTCCTAATTCAAATTCCAAATCCTATATTTGCAGTCCGAAAAAGGGGGTTTAGCTCAGCTGGCTAGAGCGCTTGCCTGGCAGGCAAGAGGTCACCGGTTCGAATCCGGTATCCTCCACTTATATGAAATCCCGGACCAAACCGGGATTTCGTAGTTATGTACCATTGCTATATCCTATATTCTAGCAAATTGGACCGCTACTACGTCGGG
>Ga0079224_100002082_pt1 | contig 23962 bp, 19 predicted proteins | sample Stecom2015_FD_80414 | JGI IMG/M metagenome (GOLD analysis project Ga0079224, IMG submission 80414) | Agricultural soil microbial communities from Utah to study Nitrogen management - Steer compost 2015 | ecosystem: Environmental > Terrestrial > Soil > Agricultural land | place: USA: Utah... | reverse complement strand
CTTTTAATCAGCGAATCCATCACCCGCGCAAACATTAAACGGATGGCTGACAAGGCGCATCGTCATGGAAAAAAGCTCGTTCCTCATTGGAAAACGGCCCAATCTCACGAGATCGGAAACTGGGCAAAAGAATACGGAATTAGAGAAGTGACAGCTTCCTCCATCAAGATGGCGGAATACCTGTGCGGACAAGGCTGGGACAACATCCACATCGCGTTTCCCTTCAATCCGCTGGAAACTCCGAAGCTCAATCAGCTCGCGGCCAACCAACCCATCTCAGTGCAACTGGTCAATGCCGCAACCGCCCAAAAGCTCGTCGAAGGATTAACGAACCCGGTGGGATTTTTTATCGAAATCGACGCAGGGTATGGCAGAACAGGCGTCCCAGTCTCTGATTTTGGAACTATCGAACAAATTTTGCGGACTGCTACCAAGACAGATAAATTAGTATTCAAAGGCTTTTATCTCCATCCCGGCCACACCTACTATACCGCCGACAAGGCTGGAATCTACGAGCAGAGCCGACAGGCGCTACATATGCTTAAGATGAAATATCAAATCGAATTCCCGAATCTGGTCACCCGCGTCGGTGATACGCCCGGATGTGCAGTGACGGAAGACTTTGGCGACATCGACGAGCTGGGTCCCGGAAATTTCGTCTTTTTCGACCTGATGCAGGCTGACTTGGGAAGCTGCTTGAAAGAAGATATTTCAGTTTGCCTGGCGGTGCCAGTAGTGGACATCAGCAGAGAGCGAAAAGAGATCCTGATTCACGGCGGCGGAGTTCACCTGGCCAAGGACGTGTTGGTAGACAAGTATGGAAACAAAAACTTCGGCGAGGTGGTATTTCTCAATGAAAACGGGTGGTCCATCCCGACAGATCGCTCCTATCTGAAGAGCATCTCTCAAGAACACGGAGTGATCAAGGCATCTGATTCGCTTCTGGCTTCGGTGAAAGTTGGAGATCTTTTGGGTATCCTGCCGGTTCACTCCTGCATGACAGCAGATTGTATGGGAGAATATTTGAGTTTGGACGGGAAAAGGATCGACCACTGCGAGGGGCAGAGATAAGTTTGTGCATCCCGCGTCGGGTACAATGTTGTCGACCCGAGCGGAATTGAAGTATAGGCGGTCAACGCCGGGCAAAAAAGGTATGTGTTACGAAAAGCCAATAACAGAACTTTGATGCACCCAGCGCTCGAAAATTGACAAGCTTGATGCTTATATATCTGAACTCGCAGGCTCAAAACTGAGTATATTAACTTAACTTAATGTATCCTCATCCCTAAACCTTTGCCAGATGACACATGCCTCCACGATCGATCCGGGAACTGCTGCATTTTTGAGTTTCCTGATTCCCGGTTGGGGTCAGTTTCGTAGAGGCAAGAGACTTCAGGGGGTGGTTTGGCTGGTGATCGTCTTAGCGGGCTATTTTTTGATGATTGTTCCCGGGCTGATTCTACACTTGGTGTGTATCATCGAAGCATATTGGAGGGATTGAGGAAAGCCCATACCATCTCGAAGTATTTTCGGTAGAAATGAAGCCATGTGATTTTGCATGAGTCAAGTCCCTCTAATAAAATCACTAGACCCCACCCACTTATCAGACTCATAATCTTAAATCGAGAAGACTTTTCCCTTAATTAAACTTATCCCTACCATAAATCGACAGCTTGATGGCTGCATAGAGGTCTGTCGTACGAGAGGTCTTGGACAGGGCATTGGTCAGGATCGAACCGGAACCGATCAGTACCGGACCCATTCGTACACCCAGCCCCCATGAAGGAATCGTCTCGTATTGACGATAGCTGATTGGGCTGTAGACACTCAGCCAGCGCATCTCCATGCGTGGAGTGATCGTGGCTGTATTGATCACGCGGCTCACCGGGATGTCTCCGTCCCTGCTCAAAGCGATGCCCGCCTGCCCACTGATGTAGAAGCGATGGCTGATCCCGTAGTCCACGAAAACCTGCAAGGACGTGGGAAGCCTCCACGCTCCTTCAAACGGTAGCTCTGTACCGGTATAGTTACCTTCGAGTATATCCTGAAAATTTTTCTCTTCAAACTCGTCTCCATCGATGGTCGCGTTCATGGCATAATTGATCCTATAGCCGTCGCGGTAGTTGACCGAACCAATATCCAAGACCGATATTCCCGCCCGTAGCTTGTAATCGTATTCGTAGGTATCCCCTTTTAATTCATAGACAAAACCCAAGTCAACTGCAAAACCGGGTTGTACATCAGAGAAACTAATATCACCCGAGTCGAAGCCTGAAGAGTATCCATAGTCCAAACTGCCTACGGTAGAAAGCAAGTTATTGGAAGAGTTGAGGTCAGCGCTGAGCTGTGGGGTGTCTCCAAAGACGCCGCCTGCCCCCAGCAGAAGTTTTAGATTTGCGCCTCCGCTGAAACTGTGATTGGCCCCATCGATTAAAATCCGGGAGTACCCCAGCCCGATCTCGCCCCATACGTGCGCAATGCCAGAGAGGTCTTTCATCTCGGCGGTGAAGTCCACTGCGCCTGTTTCGCTATCGGTCACGTACCTATAGAAATCCCCGTCGATGTTGTTCAAATTAAAAAATCCCCGTACGCGAGAGGTAACGGACATCGTACTCCGCGCGTTGAGCCGCACCAGCGCGGAGGGTCCGAGCACATCGACATTGCCAAAAAAGTTATTGTCCGACTTAGGATTGGTCACCACATGATCGTCGAAACTAAACCCATTGATCACGTCGTCCAAGTCACTCAGGTCGATGGAAAGGTAATCACTCCCCACAAAGGCTGACACTCCCACGAGGTTGATATCCAGATTATTGCGGGAGAAAGCGCCTGAGGCAGGGTTTAACATAAGTGACTGGACTCCAGCACGGCTGTCGATCTGAGCACCTACAAAATTCTGACCGACAACAGGTAGCGTCGCAATGAAGGAAAGAAATAAGAGCACGCGTTTTTTCATGATATGCAGAGGTTGGGGGATAAGACTCCGAAAAAATACCGGCTATCAGGCAATAAACCAACTGTGGCAGGCAAGAAAGTCTTATGAATCAACCTGCAAAGCGAGTTAAAATCTTGTTCCAGGAAGAACCGCAGCTCTATTCGGCTGTTTTTGTACTGTATCCTGTAAATACGCTTTGAGAGATTCCTGCATCTCAGCTCGCTCCCAATTTCACCGTAGAATGCACTTTGGGGATTGCGAACGAAGCCGAACAGATAACATTTCGCTACCTAAGTCGCCCGGACCTCTAGAGACATCTTAATTTATTGCGATTCATCTTTAATTTAGCAGGGCGTCACTTGCGCAACCAATCCTGCTATCTCAATGAATCAATCCAAGTCCTCCTCTAAATCTTCGCGGAACTCCGCGCGTCACCAACAGTTTGGAAACGTGCATGAATGGCACTCTACCCCCTTAGGACTGGAGGGCAAAAGCGACACTTCCTACTTTCGGATCAGCGTATTTCAGGATGGGATAATCCGAGTCCAGGCCAGTCGTTTCGACAGTTTTGAGTCCAACCCCTATTCAGTCATCTCGAATCCTCTACCCGTCGATTTCACGCTTGAGGAAGCGGGCGACACGCTGACTCTGACCACGTCCAAGATCTCCATGAGGCTGTCGTTGAAAGGCTTCAATCTGTCTTTCTTTGATTTGGAGGGCAAGGTCCTGAATGCAGATGACTCACTCGGAACCTCTTGGATCGGAACGGAGGTAGCGACCTACAAGCAGGTCCAGCTAAATGAAAAATTCATAGGCTTGGGCGAAAAAACCGGTTCCCTAGACCGATTTGGGAGGGCCTACACTAATTGGAACACGGACTACTTCGGCTATGGAGTCGACGATGACCCGTTGTATATCAGTATTCCTTTCTATATCGGGGTGCACGACGGAGGCGCCTACGGAATATTCTTTGACAATACTCACAAGACTGTTTTCAACTTTGGTGCTTCCAACAATCGTTTTATCTACTTCAGTGCCGAAGACGGTGATTTGGACTATTATTTCATCCATCAACCTACCGTAGCACAGATTATCAGCAGCTACACCTGGCTGACGGGAACCATGCAGATGCCACCGAAATGGGCTTTGGGATTTCAGCAGTGTCGTTACTCCTACTACCCCGATTCGGAAGTTTATACTGTTGCGCAGACTTTCCGGGATAAGGACATGCCAGCGGATGTGATCTATCTGGATATCCACCACATGGAGAAATACAAGGTATTCACCTTTGATGGGGAAAAATTCAAAGATCCCAAGACGATGATCTCTCGGCTGATAGAAAACGGCTTCAAAGTCGTTGTCATCATGGATCCGGGGATCAAAACTCAGGCGGACTATTCGCCCTATGAAGAAGGAATGGATCGCGATCTCTTTGTAAAGTATCCCGATGGGAAAGTATACGAAGCGCAGGTTTGGCCGGGCTGGTGTGTCTTTCCAGATTTTACCAAAGATGAGACCCGCCTCTGGTGGGCCGAAAAAATGGCTTTTTACACCGACTTGGGAGTCGATGGTTTCTGGACCGATATGAACGAGCCTGCTACCTGGGGTCAGTTCACGCCAAATCTGATCGAGTTTGACTTTGAAGGGGAAAAAGCGTCTCATCGAAAAGCCAGAAATGTCTACGGAATGCAGATGGCGCGAAGTGCGCAGGAAGGATCCGCTTTTCAGAATCCAAAGAAAAGACCTTTTGTATTAACCCGCGCCGGTTTCTCAGGAGTCCAGCGATACGCGGCCGCCTGGACCGGAGACAATGTAGCTACCGACGAACACATGCTGGCAGGCGTCCGGCTGGTGAACAGCTTGGGGATGAGCGGCGTCGCCTTTGCCGGTTACGACGTCGGAGGTTTTGCCGGAGAGACCACACGGACTTTGTTTGCAAGATGGATGAGTATTGCCGCATTCGCTCCATTGTATCGGGCCCACTCCATGATCAACAGCAGCGACGCTGAACCTTGGTCCTTTGGAGAAGAGGTGGAAGAGATCAGCAAAAACTACATGAAACTCCGATACAGGCTTTTGCCTACGATCTATAGTAAGTTTTACTCAAGCACGCTTTCCGGCCTCCCGCTTGCAGAAAGCCTCGCCATTGCATATTCATATGACCCTTTAATATATCTTTCTGCCTTCCAAAATCAGTACCTTTTCTGTGATTCGCTTCTTATCGCTCCGGAAAAAAGCCTCACAAAGATCACTAAGGTGTACTTGCCTGCAGGAGAATGGTACTACCTCTACTCCGACCAAAAGTCTCTAGGCAACCAGGTAATCTATCAGGACTGCCCCTTGAACTATCTCCCTGTGTACGTCAAAGCTGGGCAGATACTGGCAATGCAGTCTGACGTGAGTTACAGTGACCAACCCCATGACGGGGTACTCAGGATTCATGTGTACAAAGGAACGGTCGGTTCGACCTTCCTGCACTACGAAGACGCCGGAGATGGTCTGGAGTACCTTTCCGGGGAGTTCTCAAAGAGAAGTATCCACTATGATCCATCGTCTGAATCGCTCCTCTTCGAAGCCGCAGCGGGAAGCTACCCCACAGACTTCAAGAAACTAAAGATCTACTTCCATGGATTCTCGATAGACAACGTGCTCTTTGAGGATAAATCTTTCGATCTGAAATTGGAAGATTATGCGTTTCTCGGTAGATTGACTGAGTTTGATCCTTTGCCAGAGCTGGATCATCCCTACTTCGAAATCAAAAACCTTCGATATGTTGAGATGAATCACCTATCCGAATCGTTCGAAATCAAAGGATTAAAATAAACCGCCACCTCCCCTGTCGACGTACTTTCTCGACCGACCTACTTTCAGGACCGACTCGCCATTCACTACCACTCAGGGATGGATCATCACTAAGACCGAATTTTTCTATCTTCGGTTTTCTACTTTTGCATCAAATACAAGTCTATGAAAACCCTGCGCATCCTCGGAGTACCGGAGCATTTCAACTATCCATTTCGACTTTTGGAAAAAGAACAGCCTTTCAAAGAAAGGGATGTGAAAATCCAATGGACTGACGAATCCAGAGGTTCAGGTCAAATGAATCTTGCACTGCGAAACGACGAAACCGACATCGCACTTCTTCTGACGGAAAGTTTTCTGAAGGATTTTGAGGCCGGAAACCCTTCTAAAATGGTCGGCTTTCACGTAGAAACGCCCTTGATTTGGGGGATCCATGTAGGAGCAAACTCGGTATCAAACCAAATTTCTGACCTGAAGCAAAAACATTTTTTGGTCAGCCGGATGGGTTCTGGATCCCATTTGATGGCGATGGTCTTGGCGAAGAGAGAGGGCTGGAACTCTGAAGAATTGACCTTTGGAACTGTGGGGAATATGGACGGGGCTAAAGTGGCAATGGATCAGGGAGATGAAGGCATGTTCCTCTGGGAAAAATACACTACAGCCCCCATGGTCAACAATGGCACCATGAAACTCATCGGCGAGGTTCCTAGCCCATGGCCCTGCTTTGTCATGATAGCGTCGAATAGCGCACTGAGGGAGTTTGGCGAACTTATCTTCGAAGTGCGGGACAGAATCTATGCGATCTCGAAATCCCTAATGGACAATCCTCAGAGCGCAGCTCTACTGGCTTCTTTCTATCAACTCGACACGGGAGATGTGGAAAAATGGCTGAAACAGACAAAATGGTGCACTGAGCCGAAAGTCTCCCGAAGAGAACTCCGAAAAGCAGTGAAGACGATGCAAGAGCTTGGAATTTTAAACTCTGAATTAGGCCTTGAAAGCTTTTTGGTAGACGGCGGGTTGAGAATCGAGGAATAGCGATCGTCTCGGCAGTCGAACCCAAAACCTCGAACCATGACCGGGATGACTGTCTATTGTGATTTCACCTCCGCATCTCCTGGTGAATTCTTTCGCTAGCTGGAGTCCTAGTCCCGAGCCCTTTTCCTTGTTGGTTCCAAGTCTTGATTTGGTGAGTGAATAAGAATCTGATAAAATGAGCTGTATCTGCTCTTCCGACATACCGATTCCTTGGTCTAGCACGCACCATAGGATCCAGTCTTCCTCTGTTTCTGAGAAAATTGTCACCGAGTCCTCTGGATTGGAGAACTTCACTGCATTGTTGATGATATTCCTGACCACCACTTCAATCAAGTCCTGATCGGCATACACATCGACATGAGGGGGCATATGATTGAATACGGTGAGTTTTTTCTCAAGGAATGACTGCTCCAGGAGTTTCAGAGAGTTATTGACCACCTCACTCAGATCAAATACAGACCGATTCACATGAAAGCCATCCATCTGCGACATGGACCATTTCAGCGTATTGTTCAAGGTGAAATAGACCGAATCGATGTCTTTGTTCAGCACATGAAGCAACTCATCAAATTCCCCCCTCTCAAGATGCCCTGCCAAGATCATATCTACAACCGATTTGACTTGTGCGATAGGTCCCCGCATGTCATGGCCCAAGATGGAAAAAAGCTTGCTTTTGGTCTCATTCATCGCCTTCAGTTGAGCGGATTGATCTTCGAGCACTCGCTTCTGCTCCTCGATTTTATGTTGCTGGGCCACCAGGTCGTTATTGATAGACGTGACGCTCTTATTGAGAAAATACATGCGCATGCCCAACACGCCGATCAATACTGCTGCGACCGCGAAAAAAATGATGTACCTCTTAGAAGTTTCTAATCGATAAGCCTGATTTTCGTATTGCGCTTTGAGTAGCTCGAGTTCTGACTCCTTCAGGTTAGTCTGAAACATATTTTGAAGCAAAGCCAGTCGGTCTTTGTTCGTTTTACCTTGAAGCTCATCGTTCAATTTCAGAAAGTTGGACTGGTGGACGTAAGCGAGGGGAATATTTCCCTTCTTATCATATAACTCAGATAGAATCCGATAGCTCTTGGAGAGTTCGTCCCGGAATCCATTCTCCTCGCAAAACTTCAAGGAATACAACAATATTTCTTCGGCTTGATCAAGCTTCCCAGACAGAAGATAGACCTTTCCCAGTCGGTGCAAACCACCCGCCTCGTAGGATTTGACCCCTTGTTCGCGAGCCATGTCCAAAAAGCTCCGATACACCACCTCCGCTGAGTCATAATTCCCTCTTTTCACATGTACATCCCCTATAACTCTATAAGCAAAAGAGGCCAGATAGGGCGAGTCGGCGCTGTCCTTAAGCTGAAGCGCCAGATGAGCGTAAAACGAAGCAGAATCCAGTTGCTCGATCTGACTGAAACTGAAGGCTACATTATTCAAGCTACGGACTTGGGTCGTGGGGTCATTTACTTCAGATGCGAGACTATAGCCTTTCTTGAAATTCTTGATGGCTAGTTCATAGTTCTGCTGCTCGTAGTAGAGTGCACCGAGGTTGTTCATCAGACGGGCGGCCTGGGCCTTATCCTCGGTCTTGATGGCAATGTCATATGCCTTCGCAGTATATTCGAATGATTTTTGCCATTGTCCCTTGCGGTAATAGACCCATGCGATATTCTCTAGCGCACGGCTTTGTCCATTTGAGTCGCCGAGGGCCCTTGAAATGGAATCTGCCTCATTAGAATAAGCTAACGTCGCATCCTGGTCACGCTCTCGGAGCGTAGTGGCGAGTTGATTTAATATATCGACCCGCTCTTTGCCGACTTTAGTTGGCAAAATTAATCTCAGGCTATCCGTGTTTGGTTCTTGTGAGAAACCAAATCGGGGCAACATCATTAGGAGAAAAATTACTACAATCGGGCGACCCACTGTCCTTGACTAATCTGGTTAGATGCAAAATAAAGATAATCAGAAATATACAGGCAAATTCCGACTATTTATATAAAAGCAAGAGCGAAAGCATGGCTATAAGTTGTCCCAGTCCCAATCTTTGTTGATCTGAGTGATGGCATGATGCGCCGTAAGATCGTATTGACAAGGCACGATTGAAATGTAATTGTTGGCAATCGCCCATTCATCGTTGTCTTCGCCCTTGTCAAAATTCACAAAGTTGCCAGCCATCCAAAAGTATCTTCTCCCGTTTGGATCATGGCGCTCCGAAAATTCCTCCTGCCATTTGGCATCTGCCTGACGGCAAATCTTGATACCCTTAATGGGCTCATTTCGCTTCGGCGGGATATTGACATTCAGCGCCACGCCCTTCGGGATACCTCTTTCCAATACTTGTCTCGCGATCTTCTCTACCCACTCCTCGACGTGCGAGAAATCGGTTTTCGACGAAAAATCGCACAAGCTGAACCCGATAGACGGCAATCCCTCCAAGGCTCCTTCGATCGCAGCGGACATGGTGCCTGAATACAACACGGATATGGAGGTGTTAGATCCGTGGTTGATTCCACTTACCACTAGATCCGGCGCATGATCTTTGAGGACGTAGTGCTTCGCAAGTTTGACACAGTCTGCAGGCGTTCCACTTGATTTGTACGCCACCACGTCTTCGAATATTTCTTCTTCATACAGTCGTAGCGTCTCACCGATTGTAATCGCGTGGCCCATTCCCGACTGAGGACTGTCAGGTGCCACTACGATGACATCACCGAGTTTTTTCATTATCGATACGAGCACAAGGATTCCCTTAGAGGTAATTCCATCGTCATTAGAGACGAGGATAAGCGGTTTTGACATAAAAGTTAATTGTGTAAGTCGTTGTAATAGGCGGTGATTCTGAGCAAATCCCCGCGCTTGTCATGCTCCAGTCGGTTTTTCTTCATGAACAGATCAATCTCTTTGTCATATCCCGGTAGCATGGCAAATAAGTCTTTTCGCTTAAGACTATAGTGCTCCAATTTACCATTTTTGAAAAAAAAGTAATTAAATGCGAGCCGATATCCGGAATAGATCTGTGGTCCCCAAAAAGGATTCATACCCATTCCGCCCCAGCTGTTGTTCATTCCCCGGTTATCCGTTGCGATGTACTCACGGCAGAGCAATGCGATGTCGTCGCCCTGTGTCAACACTTCGAAAAAAGTGGGGGCTTCGTACTCTCCGTTGATTGCATAGGGCAAACTATAAAACTTACGAATGCCTCCAAAGACCTCATCGTATATCTCAAAATTGGCAACATTAGAAGCCGTAAACGTCTCCACCGTCTCGGTCTGCAGCTGGACGAGGTTATTGTCAAGATCATACTTTACTTGTCCTGAAGCGGTCGTGCCGTCATTGAGGTAGATATTTCCTTTGTGCCAAACTTGGGAAGGGAACTGACTACTCTGAGCAAAGACGGTAATCAAGCTCAGGAATAGGATACCAAGGGTGAGAATAGTCCTTTTCATGATGATTATTATGCTTTGAATAATACGGCCAAATCCCAAACGGGTTTACTAGAGTGTTCTTTAGTCTTAGAATGACAATAACGCAAGCTGCTACTTGAGAATATTGTGTCCCATCTTATCTCTCTTGGTAGTGAGATATCTTTCATTGTGGGGATTAGGTGCGATCTCAATCGGAACCTGCTCCACGATCTCCAGTCCATAGCCGAGTAAGCCTACTCTCTTTTGCGGGTTGTTTGATATTAGACGGATCTTGCTAATCCCGAGGTCCCGTAGAATCTGTGCGCCTACGCCGTAGTCTCTACTATCCATGGGCAGCCCGAGGGCGACATTCGCCTGTACTGTATCCATCCCCTGCTCTTGAAGTTTATAAGCTTTCAGCTTGTTGATCAGCCCGATTCCGCGGCCTTCCTGGTTCATATAGAGCACGACGCCCTTTCCTTCCTTCTCGACCATTTCCATGGCCGCGTGCAGCTGAGGACCGCAGTCACACCGGCAGCTTCCGAAGATATCGCCCGTCACACAGGAGGAATGTACTCTTACCAAAACAGGCTCATCCGGCTCCCAAGTCCCTTTGATCAAAGCCATGTGAATCTCTTGGGTGTTGGTCTGTCTAAAGGCGATCAGGTCAAAATTTCCCCAGGAAGTGGGTAGATCGACTCCGATTTCGCGCTTGATCAGGGATTCATTCTTGAGGCGGTATGCTATCAGATCTTTGATCGACACCAACTTCAGCTTGAAGCGCTCGGCGACTTTTACCAGATCCGGGAGCCGGGCCATGGTCCCGTCTTCGTTCATGATCTCCACCAAGACCCCTGCAGGCGCCATACCGGACAACCGGGCAAAATCTATGGCAGCTTCTGTATGACCAGCACGACGGATCACTCCTCCCCGCTTAGCTTTCAGAGGAAAGATATGTCCGGGCTTGCCCAATTCGCTGGGGTGGATCGAATCATCGATCAAGGCCTTGATTGTCTTGGCACGATCGGAAGTCGAAATCCCCGTGGTACAGCCATGCCCTACCAAGTCGACGGATACGGTAAACGGTGTTTCAAAGGCGGCTGTATTGTTTCCTACCATCAACTCCAATCCCAACTGATCGCATCGATCTTCGATCAGCGGAGCGCAGATCAGTCCGCGTCCGTGCGTCGCCATGAAGTTGATGATCTCAGGAGTCACTTTCTCGGCAGCGCAGACGAAATCGCCTTCATTCTCTCGGTCTTCGTCATCGACTACGATGATGACTTCCCCGTTTTTGATGGCTTCAATAGCATCCTCGATCGAGTCTAGCTGGTAGTTTTCCACTTGCGTTTTATTTGTATTCATAGAATGGAGCGCAATTTAGTCGCTTTCCACTTAAAACAGGAGATGGCCGAAGAAAGTTTGGCTTTAGCCAATTACGATACCAAGCTCCTTGCTCAGCAATACCTGACTCTTCTTGAGTTCTAAAAACACACTTTGCAGGATCAATATCTTCTCGAATTCTTCCGAGTTTGATACCGCTGTCTTGATATCCTGGCTAGCCTCATTCATCAATTTCTCCACGTATCTTTTTTTGAACCGAAGGGAAGCTTTGTAGCTGTTTATAGCCAGTTCATCTTTTTCGGTAGGAATCAAAATCTGATGCCGGCCAGTCCAGTGAGGAGATACCTCCCAGCTCTGATGAACCAGATTGATCAACTCGGTTTTATTTTCCTGGGGAAAATTGGAGAGAAGATTTTTCAAATCGAAGGTCTCTCCTTTTTCTCTCAACCCTTTAAAGATCGCGTACAACTTTTCGTAGTTCCCCGTCTGAAACTTCGTGTCAAAAGTCTCATTTAACAAGTAGATCAGTACCGTATTACCGTCATCATCCAGATTTTCAGAAGCGTACAGCGCCATCAGCCTAAGGATCTCCCGCTCGTGGATCGAAAGCTTCTCAAGAAAATTAATCTGCGTGTTACTGGGGACCAGTTCCTCGAGTCTCTCCTCCGCCGCAGCCTCGTCTTTGGACCGCTGAAAGTGCTCTTTGGTGCTTTTTATCAGAGTCTTGTTGAGCTCAGCATGGATGATCTCCTCCTCTATCTGCAGCAATCCCGACGCCTCCCTCGCATAGACCGACCGCACGATTGGATCCGGAATCTTGCCGATGCTCAGGACAATCTCACGAATGACTTCCGCCTTGCGGATCGGATCTCTGGCAAACTCGTCCTGATACAGGCCAATCTTAAATCCGATAAAATCCCGGCTACTATCTTTCAGGTAGTCCTGGAAAGCCTGTGAGCCAACTTTCCTAGAAAAACTGTCCGGATCTTCTCCGTCGGGAAAAACGACCGCCTTCACATTCAGTCCACCCTCAAGCAACAAATCAATTCCGCGGATCGACGCCTTGATACCGGCGGAGTCACCGTCATATAGGACCGTGACCTGATTGGTGAAGCGTTTAATCAGCTTAATTTGTCCTTCAGTAAGGGAAGTCCCAGACGAGGCGACGACATTCTCGATTCCCGACAAGTGCATCGAAACCACATCGGTGTAGCCTTCGACCAAGTAGCAATTATCCAGATCCCGGATGGCTTTCTTTGCCTGGAAGATCCCATAGAGCACGTCGCTTTTGTGGTAGATCGGCGTCTCTGGAGCGTTGATGTACTTGGGTTGATTTTTGTCTTTGGTGAGAATCCTGGCGCCAAAACCGATCGCCTTGCCGCTGACGTTGTGAATCGCAAAAGTCACTCTTCCGCGGAAGCGATCGTACAATCTGCTTTGATCTCCCTCCCTTTGAAGGATCAGACCAGCCTTGAGCAGCAGGTCATCTTGGAAACCAGCCGCTTTTGCAGCTTTCAAAAAATAATCCCAGCCATCCAGTGCGTAGCCTAGATCGAATTTTTCGATGATTTGAGGAGTGAAACCCCGCTCTTTAAGATAACTGAGACCGATGGATCTCCCTTCCTCGGACTGGAGATTTTTTACGAAAAAATCTTTGGCAAAATTGGTGACTATAAAAAGGCTTTCGCGCTCATTTTGCTCCAGATTCTGCTCCGGAGTACGGGCCTCGTCTTCCTCTACTTCGATCCCGTATTTGCCGGCCAAGTGGCGGATTGCCTCCTGAAATCCGATCCCTTCGATGTCCATGATAAACTGGATCGGATCTCCGGCTTTGCTACAGCCAAAGCACTTATATATCTGCTTGGAGGGCGAAACCGAAAATGAGGGGGATTTTTCACCGTGAAAGGGACAGCAAGCCCACATATTCTGGCCTTTTTTCTTTAAAGGAACGTAGTCGCCGACCACCTCAACAATGTCGGCCCGTTCTTTTACTTTGTCTGAAGTCAGCTTGCTTATACTCATGAAATCCGGATAGAATGCAAAGTTAAGGTCTGTGTTTCTATTTCGAGAAATTAATGAAAAGAACTATTTGCCTTTGGCGGCAGTTCACGCCACAAGGTTGGTATGTGGTTTCGTAAACCCACAATCTTGAAGTAACTTGCCAAAAAATTTGAATTACCCATGCAATTGACCGCAGAATCTGTTACAAAATCACTGTCAAGAGTTCAGGATCCGGACCTTAAACGCGACTTGGTCACCTTAGGAATGATTCAAGGAATCCATATCGAAGGCAACAAAGTCAGCTTTCGGGTAGTGTTGACCACACCCGCCTGTCCTCTGAAAGAAGTGATCAAAAACAACTGCATCGAAGCCTTGGAACAAGACCACGGTCAAGGCTGGGTGTGGGATATCTTCATGACCTCGCAGGTCACTTCCATCCGTGATGCAGGGCCGATCTTGCCCCAAGTAAAGAACATCATTGCAATAGCTTCTGGCAAAGGCGGCGTCGGTAAGTCCACCACTTCGGTCAATCTGGCCGTCGCTTTGGCCCAACTGGGCGCTAAAGTCGGATTGGTAGACGCGGACATATCAGGGCCATCCATCCCCACCATGTTCAACGTCGAAGGCGAACAACCTACCGTCAAAAAAGTCGGCGAGAAAAATATTATTGTTCCGATCATTCAGTACGGCGTCAAGTTGATGTCGATCGGATTTTTAACTCCCACCGATAGCGCAGTAGTCTGGAGAGGCCCTATGGCGAGCTCCGCGCTGAGACAGTTTATCGCTGACGTGGAGTGGGGAGAATTGGATTATCTACTCATAGACCTGCCGCCAGGGACCTCCGACATCCATTTAACTATGGTTCAGACGGTTCCGGTCACAGGCGCCGTGATCGTAACCACGCCCCAAAAGGTCGCTTTGGCCGATGCAAACAAAGGTTTGTCCATGTTCAGACAGCCGCAAATTAACGTACCCGTCCTAGGTGTTATTGAAAATATGGCTTACTTTACACCCGAGGAGTTGCCTGAAAACAAGTACTATATCTTCGGCAAAGAAGGCGGGCAAAAATTAGCCAAAAAATACGACGTGCCGTTTCTTGGAGAAATCCCGATCGTACAAAGTATCAGAGAAAGCGGCGACACAGGATACCCAGCCGTATTGAAAAACGGCGTGACGAAAGATGCATATATGGACCTGGCAGAATCTGTCGCTCGTCAGATCGCTATCCGCAACGCCTCATTCGAAAAAACATCAATTGTAGAAGTAAAAGCATAAGTGACTATGGAAGCTGGACTTAGAGAAAAAATAGAATTTGCCTTAGATACGATAAGACCCTATTTGGAAGCTGACGGTGGAAATGTCCGCATTGTAGAGCTTACTGAAGATCTGGTTTTGAGGATCGAAATGATGGGAAACTGCGGCTCGTGCCCTATGTCTACCATGACATTAAAAGCAGGAGTAGAGGAAGCCATCAAGCGGGCAATTCCCGAAATCACTCGGGTGGAAGCGGTAAATCTCACCATTGCCTGATTTTTCTGTTGAATGAAAAAGGGTTCGGGGATCTCTGGCAAAATCGTTCTTATAAGTAGTCTCCTACTTCTTTCTGCCGGTTCGTACGGGCAGAAGATCTCCTCTCTTGACCCCTCCGCTCCTTTCGGATCCACATCTCCTCACGCTCATACCGACAAATGCGCCCACACGCTCATTCAGGCCAAGATGGAGAAGGAGCTGGGCTATTTCGGTACGGAAGATTTTTTTGAAGGCTGGATTGACCAAAAAATTGCGGCACGCAGACGCAACCCACAAATCGTCCGGACTCAGGCGGATCAAAGACTCATCCCGGTGGTGGTACATGTCATCCACAACGGGACTGCGCTGGGAGCAGCAGCCAACATCCCGGACGCGCAGATTCTAGAGCAAATCCGAATCCTCAACGAGGATTTCCGCAGACTCAACCCTGATGCTTCCGAAACGCCTGAGGAGTTTCTGCCCGTTGCTGCCGATGCAAATGTCGAATTTGTGCTTGCAAAGCAAGATCCGAATGGCCTTCCAACTACCGGAATTGTGCGTGTCCAAGGAACAAAGACAAGCTATGACCCCAATACCGACGCGGTCTTGATCAGCCAGTTGAGCCAATGGAATCCTGAGGAATACATGAATATTTGGGTACTGCCACTCGTTCAGCCTTATATCGGGTACGCCTCGTTTCCTATATCAGATCTTCCGGGATTGGAATTCTCTCCAAGCCCTGCCAACATGGACGGGGTCACGATCGACTACCGGTACTTCGGGGCAGGAGGAAATGCGTCCTCAGCTTCTTTGGGAAGAACTGCAACCCATGAAGTGGGACATTTCTTCGGGCTACGTCACATCTGGGGCGATGGAGGATGCGAGGTGGATGACTTTGTCACGGACACGCCGGCACAAGACTCTGCAAACAATGCTTGCACCAACGATCAAAGCAAGTTTTCCTGCGGCAACAACAACATGATCCAAAATTACATGGATTATACGCCGGATGCCTGCATGAATCTATTTACGGAAGGCCAGGTCGAGCGTTTTGATGTCGTCTTAGCCAACAGCCCCCGCAGGGTCACGCTGGTAAACAATCGGGCCACCCAGGATCCGATCTTAGCCGGCAGGGATCTTTCCCTATTCCAAATCATTCAGCCTGTAGATGCCATCTGCGATCTCAATGTACTGCCGCAAGCCATAGTCCAAAACACCGGCTCATCGCTTGTCACCTCGGCAAGGATCGAATTTATCAGAAATGGCGACGTCGTCCAGAGCCAGCGATTTCCGCTAAGTCTGAATACTGGCGAGTTTGCCACCGTGTCATTCAACCCCTTTATCCTTCCGGCGGGAAACAATCAAATTGAGTTTAGAATCACGCAAGTGAACGACCTGGCTGATGAGAACGCAGACAACAACTCTAAATTCTCAAACCCAGTCCTACAAGGCGAGATCACGCTTCCCTACCAATACGATCATGACAATTTCCCCGGAGATTGGGTAATCTCCAATCCCGACCAGTCTGAAACCTGGCAAAACACCATCCTTACGTTGGACGGACAGAGCAGGCCGGCGATCTATCTACCTAATTACGAGTATGAAGCACCGGGGCAATATGACTATTTCATCTCGCCCATCATTGATCTAAACAGGTATCCAGATGCACAGCTGGTATTTGAAGTAGCACATGCTACCTACGATCAGCCTGGATATCAAGATGAACTGCTGGTCGCCGTCTCTCAGGGTTGCAGTGCCAATTTCGATTTGGAGCATGTCAACTATCAGAAGTCTGGCGTCAGGCTTGAAACTGCGGAAAGCTCCTCGATCGAGTTCATCCCGACCTCGGCAGCTCAATTCCGAACTGAGATTTTTAACCTCAGCGATTTCAAGGATCAAGGTAAAGTGAGGGTTTCGATCATTGCAAAAAATGCCTTCGGGAACAACGTCTATGTGCGGAATATCCGGATCCTGCCCACGGAAGAGCTCAGCTACGAGATGAAAGTTGAAAATATCCTGAACCCACGTCCGATCAGCTCGGGGGATCACGCCAACGAAGTAATCAGAGTGAAAAATGTGGGTAACTTGCCCGTGACAAAGTTTGTTTTGAGCAGAACAACTAACACCTCCACGCCCGAGACCTATCTGGTATCCGACGTCAACGTGGCTCCGAACGAGGAGATCGACCTTGAAGTCGTCAAGTCCACCCAAGAGGGGAAGAATAGACTGCGCTACACTGTGTCAGAACCGAACTTTGATCAAAACGGCGGAACGTCAGACATCTTTAGCAGGTATCATATCGAAAGCACCGACACCGTTGACGTGCCCTGGAGACAGCGATTCGACGACGGCCCTACTCTCGGGCCTTGGCTTTCTATCAATCCTGAAAACGACTTCCAACCCTGGACTGTCACTCCCGTAGCCAACGAAAGCGGATCGAATAATGTCGCAACGTTAGAGAATGGAGTCGCTGGAAACAGCTACTGGCTAGGCACGCCGGAGTTTGCACTGACTAAATCGAGTCAGGCGAGCGTATTCTTTGATCTGGCAGCTGGACAGGTCAATCCGGAATCCAGACTTTCCCTACTAGCAAGTCCGGATGCTGGAATCAGCTTTTTCAGCGTCTGGTCTGCAAGCGGCCAGGAGCTGGCTACGGTCTCTGCAGGCGCTGCCAATCCGAACTCCCGAGAAGATTATGTAAAAAAATACGTTGATCTGAGCGAGTTTGCCGGCGGAGAAAGCACCAACGTCAGGCTGGCATTCGTCATGGACGTCGCCGGCACTGCCGACTCACCTGTCTATCTGGACAATATTGAGCTCTTCTTAAATGCAAATCCTACTCCGGTCATTCCCTCCGAAGGATCCAGCATTCTCTTTCCCAATCCAGCGAGACAATACTTCAGCCTAGCATTTAATCTTCCGGCTCGCGAGGATGTCGTCATCCAGATCATCTCTGCCACGGGCGCAGTAGTTCACGAAGTGGAGTACGCGGGCACTCTTAACCATACCTACACGTTCACCACCGATTTGTTCAGGTCGGGCGTATATATCATCAAAATATCCAGCAACTCGATCACGGAAACGAAGCGGTTGATTATTAATTGATCTTAAATAAGCCAGCGAGCGACGCTTCGGCTTATTTTTTGCCTGTCTTTACGGGTTGATTTCATCAATTTTGTTCCTTAATCGATCAAAAATCCCCCTATCTTAGTCTGATTCAATCTCTACGATGAACTCCTTTAGTCATTCGCTCAAAAAAATCCTGATTCACCTCGTGATCGTCATTTCCCTCGCAATTTTCTTGGGATTTCTTTTTCTGAAAGTATATCTACCCCTCTACACCAATCACGGGGATACTGTCTCCGTACCGGATCTTTCCGGCTACGAGTATCCGGAGGCCAGCAATTTGTTAGACAATTCCGGATTGCAGTATGAAGTGTCTCTGGATTCCGGCTTCAGTACGGAGCTGCCGGCTTTGGCAGTGCTCAAGCAAATTCCTGCTGCAAACTCTCAGGTGAAAAACGGCCGAAAGATCTATCTCACCTTAAATGCCCGCAATGCCCCGCTAATCAAGATGCCTAATTTGGTCAACATGCCTCTACGGAACGTACAGGAGATCCTGTCCAATATTGGATTGGAGCGTGGTGATATTGTATACGTTCCAGACATCGGAATTAATGTCGTCTTGGAACAACGCTATCGCGGCGTGACAGTAAAAGAAGGGTTTGAAATCTCCAAGTGCGCTAGAATCGACCTCGTCGTCGGCGATGGCATGGGCAACCAACTGCTATTAGTTCCTGACCTGGTAGGCATGGAAGAAGAAGATGCAGAGTTCCTTATCTTGGGATCAGGACTGCGGGTAGGCAATAAAAATCTGGCATCCACAGACTCGGTTGCCCCTGGAAAGGTCTTTCTCCAAGCTCCTCCAGCGGGGACAGAAGTACGGACGGGTGATTTGATCGATGTGTGGGTTTCCAAAAACTAAACGTTTGAAAAGAGTTCTCTCATTCTGGACATTCTATCTTTGCTTTGCTGCGCTTGCGCTGCAAAGTGAAAATGGGTTTGCTCAATTTGTAGAGTTCGCTCCAGTTCACAGGGAAAAGTTTACAAATGGCACCAGTCAATCAGTTGTTGCAAGAACTCAAGCAAGCAATACGCTACCCTTCTGGGATGATTTTTCTACTGGCATCGACACATTAAAATGGCTGGTGACAGGCGCTTCCTACACCGAAACGATCGGCCAAAACGCTCCCTCTCTCGGTGCAATATTATTCAACGGAGTCGACCAGAATGGAAGGCCGTACTCTAATCAAATCCGCGATCAGGGCGAAGGAGATTTTCTGACGAGTAGACCATTTGACTTAAGTGGTTTGAGCAATGCGCAAAGGGGTAGCCTATACTTAAGCTTCTTTTGGCAGGCCGGGGGAAAAGCCGAGGCTCCGGACAACACGGACCGCCTGACACTTCAAATATTGAATCCGCAAGGCGTCTGGACCACTGTGTGGTTTAGGCCCGGAGGCGAAGCCAACGACCGAACAGCCTTTACCCAAGAGATCTTAAAAATCCTTCCCGAATGGCAGCACGCTGCATTTCAGTTTCGCTTCTTTTCCGAAGGCCGTCAGATTGGGCCTTTTGACAGCTGGCTCCTAGACTATGTCTATCTGCATTATAACCGCACCGAAACAGACCTAGCCTATCGGGATCGCGCCTTGACGCAGCGCAATCAGCTCACCCTCGGAGACTATAGCGCCTATCCGTTTGAATTGCTTCAACAAAGGCAATCCGGACTTTGGAGCCAGATTCAAAACGAATTTTTCAATCTCGAGAACCGCTTTCGAGCGATGGAGTACTCGATCGAGTTAAAAGATAGTCTGGGCAACTTGGTCGAGGTAATCAATGGAAACACTCCCTTTGATCCCGTCCCCAATTCTCTCGAAAGAAGAACTTTCATAAGTCGGAAATTTGATGAAATCCCAATGCCGGCGACAGCCTCAGATTTGGTGATTAGCACTTCGCTCACCTCGGGAGATGGCTACCTTTTCGCAGTTCAGGATGGTGACACCGTCCGCTACAACTCAGTAGACTATCGGCTCAACGACACGGTGAAAACCGTCTATCCTATCCGTGACTTCTTCGCTTACGACAACGGTTCCGCCGATTATTCCGCAGGGATCAACCAACGCGGAGGCCAGCTGGCGGTGAGATTCGAGCCCCCGGAGCCGCTGTACCTCAAGGGCATCTCCATCAACTTCACCAATGCGATGCAGGCGAATCAGGCTGTCGATATTGTAGTTTGGAACGAAATTGACGAGAGTCCGATCCTAGCAAAAGAATCCTTAATCCCTGAAAAGGCTTCGGGTGAAGATTATATCTACTACTCTCTGGACACCAACCTGCGCGTGTCTGGGCCCTTCTACATCGGCTTTACGCAATTTTCCAGTGACTTCATCCACGTAGGTCTGGACAAAGTCAACGATCACGGAGACAAGATCTATTACAACGTAGGAAGTGGATGGGTACAAAATCAAGAGGTAAAAGGTTCGCTGATGATCCGCCCCCATGTCGCTCTTGCTCCGCCGTTTGAAGAGAGCGAGCTCCCGGATCCCTCCTTCCGAATCTACCCCAATCCCGTAACTGACCGTCTTCGAGTAGAGGGGAAATTTGCGGATATTACTGTCTTTGATTCCTTTGGCAGGCAGATTTTATTGCCGCGAGAGCGAAACGGTGAGGCGGAAATTATTAATTTTGAAGGACAGCGGCCGGGAATTTATGTGATCAATCTATTTTCTGAATCCGGCACGAAATCATTTCGAATTTTAGTCAACAGATAACATGGAAGATATAACAGTTTCCGAATTGAAAGACCGCTTGGACAAAGGCGAGAAATTTCACTTTCTCGATGTCCGCGAAGAATGGGAGTTTGAAGAAGATAATCTCGGAGCAGAAAACATCCCGCTCGGCGAGCTTCCGCATAGAATCGGCGAGTTAACAGCATACAAGGATGACGAGATCGTCGTTCACTGTCGGTCTGGCGCGCGCAGTGGCAATGCCAAGAAATTCTTGGAAAGCAAGGGATTCACCCAGGTCCGAAACGTCCTTGGAGGCATATTAGCCTACAGAGGGCTCTAACACACCGAGCCGGATTGATCTCCGGCTTTTTTTTAGCTAAAAATAAAAGGCCGTGGAGAGAAACACAGCGCGAAGATCAAAATCGCCAACCACCCGATCCATTTCCTTTTGGTGTCCATTTCGCGGGTGCCCGACACCTCGGGATGTTTCAATCCCATGAATCGACCCAACAAAAACGCAAACACGAGCCATCCCTGATATCCTTCCCACTCGGGCTTTAAAAAGGATGTCGCATATTGTCCCGCAGCCAAACTGAAGGCGAAGGTGAGCTTAGTCTGCAACGTAAAATCAGTCCTTGAGTAACAGAGATACAGGAAACCTATATAGAGCGGGATGGCAATCAATAGCTCGTCCGAAGGCATCCCAGGACGGATTACACCCAATCCAGCATAAGCCAAGAAGGCAGTGAAGACAACGATCGATATCTGGCTATGGAGCCTTGGGAAAAGTCCAAAAACAACGTGTCCGCCATCGAGCTGGCCAATAGGAAGCAGATTGAACGCAGTAAAGAACAATGCCAGATAACCTGCAAAGAGGTACGGATAATGAATCACCTCTGACATTGCAGGAAGTCGATCCGGATCCCCCAAGACCTCTCCCATCCCCCAAAAAAGAAGATTGTTTCCCAACTTGAAGTCCATCACGTCTTCGCCGTATCCTTTGAAATCCGGATCTGCATATTCTGGATGTACGGTATAGATGTAGTCGGCAGGTGGCAAAGTCATAAACCCGTAGGTCAAGACGCCCAGAGCTACCACAAACCCGGCTATCGGCCCCGCTACGCCTATATCGAAAAATTTCCTTCTACTGTTTACAAAGCTTTTCATCCGGATGATAGCTCCAAAGGTTCCAATCGAAGGCGCCCCGACAAATCCCAGCCACGCAGGGATAAAGATGGGCAGACTGCATTTTACCTTGTGATGAATCGAGGCAAACAAGTGTCCCAGTTCGTGGACTAGCAGAATACCGATGAATGGGAGAGAAAAAGCCATAGACTTAAAGAAATATTCCCAAGTCATCGATGAGTCTCCGTCAGCAATAACCCATTTGCCATAGACCCACTCGCCTCCTGCCAGTGTGGCCGTAATCAGCGTCAACACAAACAGCAATCCGTGGATGAAATACTCCTTGGGTTTATACATGTCCGAAGAAATCAAAGATCACATTTGGGCCTGTCACATGCACGGCATTGATCCCGATGGAAGCCGCCCCCTTCACATTGGCTTCGAGATCATCGAAAAAAATAACCCGATCGGCAGTCGTTCCAAGTTCCGCTAACATCATTTCGTAGATTTCAGCCGATGGCTTGGACAAGCCCATCTCGTGACTATAGAAGATCCGGTCAAAAAGTGGCTCAAACCGGTCGATTCTATGATCGGTTTTCAGCATGTCGTAGACTGCATCAATATGAATCGCATTCGTGTTACTCAACACAGCCAGTTGGTAGTCCTCTTTGAGCTTGGTGATCAGCTCTAATCTTTTTGTAGGGATTTTTCCTAAAATACTGTTCCAGAGTTCATCGACTTTAGGATCATCCCAAGCTTGCTCAAAGTAGCTCCGGACAGCATCCCTAAAGGCCGCAGAATCGATCGCACCCCTTTCGTAAGCTTTATGAAAATCAGTGAGATAAAAGGTATCTACCTTGGAATAATGTGATGTCGGCACCTGTGATCTGATCAGATCGAAAGCCCTGTGGTAGTCCAAGTCGATAATTACATTACCCAAATCAAAGACTAAAAAGTCAGCATCAGGGGCATTTTTCATTCGCATTCCGAGTTGTGTATTTGAACTCAAATATGTAACATTGCACTCCCAAAACCAAGGTTAGGGAGCTCTGCAGTCAAAAAACTAAGATTTGGGATTCTACCGAAAGACGAAGGCCGGATAGGAGAAAAATGGAAGTTTCTGGCGCTACCGTTTAGCGGATGGTGATAGAGATGCAGAGCAATTAATAAAAGGGCCTATAGCTCATTCGGTTAGAGCAACTGACTCATAATCAGTAGGTGGCTGGTTCGATTCCAGCTGGGCCCACGCTCCTGGGCAAAGCCTTTCTTCAAAGACTTTGCCCATTTTTTTGAATGTCGACCCGTAAATGGGTGATCAAATCGACTAATCTAATAATTCTGGAAGTGGCCGGGCAACTGAGGTTGAAGAGTCGATCTATTGGTCAGCTGCAAAGCAATCCTCCCATCCCCAACGTAACCTCTTCTTACTTTACCAGCTGAAGATGACGCCTAACCTCGCCGCGGCTGACTATCTCACGCTTTATTAGCGTCACTGATGTGTCATGGTCACTTCGAGATAACAAGTTTATCGGAGTCAAGCGAAACCACCTTAACGGCCGTGGTATGCCGATGTGTCTCAGAAACAGTGAGGGTCTCCCCGTCCTCCAGCAAGGTCCAACTTCCACCGGAAAAAGAGAGTGTATCGTTGGGCGCGATGCCGGTCCGTGCTACGCTTCCATCTTCAAAAAACTGGATTGCATCGCGTCCTCTTGACAGTCCGAGAGGATACTCTTCAGGCCGAAATACGAGGCTCTCCTGTGTATCTTCTTCGTGGGCGTGAACCCATTTCTTATTTAAATACTGCCAATCTACAGACATAGGAATATTTTTTGACCGATCATGGATGCACGTGGAGCGGATATTGCTGCCTGCATTCTGGCAACTTGGCGCGGGGTGAAAAAGACCATCGTATCATCATCCACATAGTCCATGTAGTTCATGAACATATCACCATGTGGGCCGTTGTCACAAGAAACATGCGGAAAAGAAGGTTTATTATAATTAGGCAACTG
>Ga0079224_100002081_pt1 | contig 23964 bp, 22 predicted proteins | sample Stecom2015_FD_80414 | JGI IMG/M metagenome (GOLD analysis project Ga0079224, IMG submission 80414) | Agricultural soil microbial communities from Utah to study Nitrogen management - Steer compost 2015 | ecosystem: Environmental > Terrestrial > Soil > Agricultural land | place: USA: Utah... | reverse complement strand
GCTACGAGATGACATCCACTAAAACACTTTCCTATGAGCCTTACCAGCCAGATTATGATGATTAGACCCGTAAACTTCAATTATAATGAAGAAACGGCCGTAAATAACAAGTTTCAGCAAGCTACACCAAACGCTGATGTACATACGCTTGCCTTAGCTCAATTTGAAAGAATGGTTTCCTTATTGGAGAAAAACGGTGTGGACGTACAGGTAATTGAAGATACACGAGAAACATTTACGCCCGACTCCATCTTTCCAAACAATTGGATATCTTTTCACGAAGATGGCTCTGTTATACTTTATCCAATGTTCGCCGAGAACCGCAGAAAAGAAAGAAGACAGGATATTATTGACATGCTTTCGAATATTTATGAAATAAAGAATACGATTGACCTCACACACTTTGAGCATAAGCACCTCTTTCTTGAGGGCACGGGCAGCATGGTACTTGATCGGCATCATCATATTGCATATATGTGCGCATCTCCAAGAAGTTCGACGGACGCTTTATATGAATTTTGCAAACAAATGCATTACATGCCATTAATATTCGATGCCGTGGATAAACACGGCTTCGCTATCTACCATACCAATGTTATGATGTGTATAGGCAATAACTTCGCAGTAGTTTGTGAAGAAGCGATAAAATCGCTTGATCAAAGGGCTCAGGTGATAAAAAGCTTGGCACAGACGGAGAAAGAAATTATTGGCATATCGCTCGACCAAGTGGAGCATTTCGCAGGTAATATGCTGCAAATAAAAAACAAATACAATGAGTCACTGTTAATCATGTCTGAACAAGCTTATTTGTCACTGAATAAAAAACAGTTGAAATGTCTGGAAAAATATGCACAGTTGCTTTATTCCCCCCTTGATGTGATTGAAAAGAATGGTGGAGGAAGCGCTCGATGCATGATGGCCGAAATATTTTTACCTCCTAAAAAAAGCCTTATTTAACAAGCTAATAGACTTCTTATTTTCTTGACATCAATTTTATAAAAATCTGATGCTATATATCGATTTAAAATTACATTTTTGCAAAAATTTTAACTAAGATAAATGCAAAGCTATCAGGAATTTCTTGACCTAAGTGTTGGTTTTCCGCAAGACGGATTTGACATCATTGATGATGAGCTCTATTTTCATGATTTAAACTTGATGGAAATGATAGAGACATATGGTACCCCTCTAAGGTTTACCTACCTTCCCATTATCAGTAAAAAAATCCAACAGGCGAAAATTCTCTTTCAAACTGCTATTCTGAAAAACAACTATCGAGGATCTTATAAGTATTGCTATTGTACAAAGAGCTCGCATTTTAGACACGTTGTGGAAGAAGCCCTTAAAAATGACATTCACCTGGAAACATCTTCTGCTTTCGATATGCCGATGATCGATGCCTTGGAAAAAAAGGGAGTTGTATCGAAAGATATTACAGTGATTTGCAACGGTTTTAAAACTTTCCAGTATAAGCAATATATTGTAGATATGTTGCACGATGGGTTTAAAAACATCATACCCGTGTTGGACAACAAGGAGGAGTTCAACCTTTATGATGACGAAGTTGAATTAGACGAGACTTGTAACCTTGGTATCCGAATTGCAGCCGAAGAACAACCCGACTCGCAATTTTATACGTCTAGATTGGGAGTCCGGATGGAGGACATTCTTGATTTTTACAACAATAAAATTGTTCATAACCCGAATTTCAAAGTCAAGTTGTTGCATTTCTTTATCAATTCCGGTATCTCTGACACGCCTTATTATTGGAACGAGCTCGAAAAGTATGTAACACTTTACTGCAAGTTTAAGAAAATAAATCCCGATTTAGATACCTTAGATATTGGAGGCGGTATGCCTTTTAAAGATTCATTGGTACACGACTTTGATTATGAATACATGGTTAACGAAATCGTTAATCGGATCAAGGAAATATGCGCATTGCATGAGGTAATGGAGCCGGATATCATCACTGAATTTGGCAAGTATACGGTGGCCGAAGCCTCAGGCATCCTTTATAAAGTGTTAGGAAGAAAGCAGCAAAATGACCGCGAAAAATGGCTGATGCTCGATGGTTCTTTCATTACAAACTTGCCTGATGTTTGGGCATTAAATCAGAAATACATTCTTTTGCCGATCAATAATTGGGATTCGGAATACGAACGCGTCAATTTAGGTGGTATTACTTGTGACGGACAGGACTATTATAATCAGGAAGCACATATGAATAATGTGTTTATGCCAAGAACCCGAAAAGTACAATATTTGGGCTTCTTTCATACAGGTGCTTACCAAGAGGTATTAAGCGGTTACGGCGGGATACATCATTGTTTGCTCCCTTCTCCCAAACATGTGATCATTCGTCGCAATCGTGATGAAACGTTCAATTTTGAAGTCTTTGGAGAAGAACAAAACTCTAAGCAAGTACTAAAAATATTAGGTTATCATTAATCATTATAAATTAGCTGGAAAATAAGCCGGCTAATTTATAATTCTTTTAACAATTCTGAGTCGATGTGTATACTTGTTTGATTCTCTTGAAAATATCCCGGTATTATCAATCTGATCAATTTTTACTCTTCCGGATGCGTGGATAATCTCAGACTCATTTAATAATATCCCTACGTGGATAATCTTTCCTTCGTCATTATCAAAAAAAGCCAGATCTCCTAATCTTCCTTCCTGAAGGAAGTCGACAGTCTTTCCTTGTTCTGCCTGCTGCCAGGCATCTCTTTTTAGGCGAACACCAAAATGCTTATAAAATAATTGGACATATCCTGAACAATCAATTCCAAAGACGGATCTGCCGCCCCAAAGATAAGGTGCGTTCAGATAAAATCTAAGCACATCTTCTGCTTCTTGTTCAAAATCTTCCAAATCGGGTAATCGAGATAGCCCCAGAAAGAGGTAATCAGTATCATTAATACGGAAGCTATCGTTGTCCAAAAAAGGCAACGTGCTGCCAGGCAACAAGTGAAGGCTTTCCTCCTTACCCAACTTTAGTAGCATCGCATGGGTAGATAAGTCTGCTATCGGCTGTTCTTCATTTTGTATAGCGTTAAAGTCTTCCGCTGACAGCGAAACTTGCTGCCTCCCGTCAATCCACCCTTCGTAATCATCGTATCCCATTTTAACATATAGGTACTCGTCTTTTTTTTCTAAAACTTCAAAGACTTCACCAAACAGTAATTGAGAAACAATTTCGCTTTTATTGCCGCCCTCAGCCCGTACCGGTATGACGGGTAAATTACAAATTCCATACACCATGGTACACACAAATCATTGTATATGCAAACTTAGATAAAATGCCTTTACAATACAATCGGTTTTGCACACATAAACACCAAAACTTTCATCTATCTCAAATGTTATATGTTAACAACACAAAGCGATTATGATAGATTCATCATTAACAATAAGGACACAGCGTATTTTAATCGCTGTTGAAGACAGTAAATACTCTGAAAAAGCGGTTCGCTATGGTTATCACTTAGCCCAGGCTTTCAACGGTGAGGTAGCCCTGGTACATGTCATCGATCCGCCAACAAGCAGTACTTATGGGGCTGTCGATCCAATCATGGGTGTCAACCCGGTTTATATACCTGAAATTAACGAGGTGCAAGAGCAAGCATCAACAGATTTATTAAATAGATTAGCCTCGCTTTGGCCGAATGGCGAACAGCATGTGACAAAAATTAGTAAGTTGGGTCAACCGAGAAAGGAGATATTGGAAGCCGCTAATGAGTGGCAGGCAGACTTAATAGTGCTCGGGACTCATGGAAGAACAGGATTCGATCATTTTATCTCAGGAAGTGTCTCTGAAGGAGTGGCAAGACACGCGATTTGCCCTGTAGTGATCGTTCCTTATAAGGACGACGATCATTAAGAACTCATTTATGAGGAAGAGCAGCTAACAAATGGTTACCTGCTCTTCTTCGCTTGTCACTAGCCTTCGGCGTGCAACCAAGCCTTTTTAGCCAGTAATTCTTCCTGGGTTTCACGAACATCCTCGTCATCTACACAACAATCTACCGGACACACAGCCGCACATTGCGGCTCATCATGAAAACCCACACATTCCGTACACTTATCTGATACTATATAATAGATTTCATCTGATAAAGCTTCCTGAGCTTCATCAGCATCCAATGTGGTCCCATCTCCAAAATCAATTACTCCGTGCAGCTCGGTACCATCGGAAAAACGCCATGCCATACCTGCATCGTATATCGCATTATTAGGGCATTCCGGTTCACAAGCTCCGCAGTTAATACACTCATCAGTAATTTTAATTGCCATTATCTTCTTAAAAAATCCGTTTATACTTTATTTTTGCAAATATTACTTTTTCAACAATAATCTACAAATTTAGTAGTTTTTTGTCAAACATGGTAGTATTTTTATTGCAAATATAACATTTAAAAAGTTTTTCCACTTTGAAGAATCACAATTTGACAAGCCATCAACGCATCGCCGCCTTTTCTGCACTGGGCAACTATATGGAAACGGCGTCAGATAGCTTACACGCAATCATCGAACAAGCAGGATATCATAACAGTTGGTTTACACCGGCTAATACAAAAAAGGCACTCCATGCTATTGCCAAAACGCTGGTTAAACCGGTCTTAGCCGACTGGATACAACCTTACTTGCCTGACATCGATCCCATGTCCGGAAAAACGGTGGGACTGGTTCTCGCAGGGAATATACCTTTGGTAGGCTTTCATGATATATTAACAGCGTTAATAGCAGGTTTTAAAGTTCAAATAAAACTGTCTTCTGACGATAAGTACTTGATTCCACATCTATTGGACAAGTTAATTGAATTTGAACCGGCATTTAAACAACACATTAGTTTGGTAGACAGGCTTCAGCGTTTTGACATGATTATTGCAACAGGAAGTAATAATACCGCTCGCTATTTCGAATACTATTTCAAGAATGTACCTCACATTATTCGAAAAAACAGAAATAGCGTAGCTGTTATTTGGGGTGATGAAACAAAAGCCGAACTGTCAAATATCGGCTATGACCTCTTCGACTATTACGGCTTAGGGTGTAGAAATGTTTCTAAACTTTATTTTCCTACAAATTATGAAATCAGTTACTTCTTTGAGGCTATCGAAACCTTTAGTACGGTTATTAATCATCATAAATACCATAACAACTACGACTATAATAAGTCGATTTATTTGGTAAATGGCGACAAGCATTACGATAATGGCTTCCTGTTGCTTAAAGAGGATCAACGCTTAGCATCTCCATTAGCTGTAGCTTATTACGAACACTATAATGATATAGAAAGTTTAACCGCACAATTAAATGAAAGAAATGAAGAAATCCAATGTATTGCAACTAACAGAAAATTGACCACCATTGCGCCATCCTTCTCTTTAGGTAAAAGTCAGGAGCCTGCATTGGACGATTATGCTGATGGTGTTAATACTTTGGCTTTTTTATTGAACAACAAATAGGGACGAAAAAATAAAGCACTATACGAACGCGCTCATTCCGGTAATCGCCCTCCCAACAATAAGGGAGTTAATTTCTTTGGTTCCTTCATATGAGTAGATCGCTTCAGCATCGGCAACGAAACGAGCCACATCATGCTCCAAAAGGATACCGTTCCCGCCCATCACTTCTCGGGCCTGTCCTACGATGTCACGTGTTCGTAACGAGCAAAAAACCTTTGCCAAGGAGGCGTGCTCATCCTTTAATTGCCCGGCATCCTGTAGCTCAGAAAGGCGAAAAACCAGCGTTTGCATAGCTGTTAAATTAGAAAGCATTTCCACTAAATGATTTTGTATTAATTGAAAAGAAGCTATCGGCTTGCCAAACTGCTTTCTTTTCCGGGTGTAATCGAGCGCGCTCTCATAAGCTCCACGTGCACATCCAACCGCCATCCAAGCCACCCCTGCACGGGTCATACGCAATACATTGGCCGTATCTTTAAAAGAATTAGCGTGAGGTAAACGGTCTTTTTCTTCAACTACACAGTCCTTTAAAGTGATTAGCCCATTTTGGACAATTCTTAATGCCATTTTCCCTTTTATTTTTTCGACGGAAAAGCCTGGTGTATCTTTTTTCAAAATAAAGCCCTTCACCTGGCCATCATCCAAATCGCGCGCCCATATAACAATAAGATCAGCAAAAGTTGCATTTCCAATCCATTTCTTCTGCCCGTTCAACACCCATCCCTCCGCCGTTCGCTTACAGGTTGTCGTTAAACCACCGGCGGCACCTGAACCAACTTCCGGCTCTGTTAAGCCGAACGCACCTATTTTCTGCATTTTATTCATCTGCGGCAACCACTCTCGCTTTTGCTCTTCAGAGCCACACAAATAAATCGATCCCATTGCCAAGCCGCTCTGAACCCCGAAAAAAGTTGCTATGGAAGCATCTACCCGAGCCATTTCCATGGCCAATACACCCTCCATTAAAAATGATTTATTCGGACAACCATAACCGTTATAAGTAATGCCCGCCAAACCAAGTTCGCCAAATTTAGGAATCAGCTCAAATGGGAACTCGTCATGCAACCAGTATTTATTCACCAAGGGTTTTACTTCTTGTTCCATAAATTGGCGTATTCGGAGTTGCAAAGCACGATCTTCTGCACTTAATCGGTCGCTTAGCTCATAAAAATCCCCATTAATCGGAGGTAGCTCTTTCTTTTTCCCGTCGCCGTCCATCATTTTCAAAAGTCCCTTCAACTGATTATCATCTAATTTTGAAAAACCATCCATCACTTTAACGAGGTCAACTTTTTGGGAGATTTTTGATAACTGATCAAAATCAATATGCTTGAGCAAGCGAAAGGCTTCTTTTATTTTAGTGAACGTATTTGACATATTTTTAGGTTTTAGAATATGATAACAAAATAAAGAAGAAAGTGTTTAACACCTCACTTTCTTCCATTCATAAAGCTTACCGCAGATTAAAGAGGTTATCTACGCCTAATAATCTCTTACAAGTAAAACCCTCGGCGTATTTAGCTCCGATATACTTGCCATATTCTCTAGCCCGGGCTTCGATTATATTTAAGAAGTCCGGATTAGATATATAGGTTTGCGGCTCTTCAACAGCATAATCTTCATTAAAAAACTGCGATTTGAAAGCACGAATACTTTCAATCTTCTGATCCCAATAATCACTCACATCTACAACAATATCCGGCTTAATATAATGATCTTGGATGAGCTGCAATAGAAGCCTCGGACGATGAGGTTCCTGATAGGTTTCATCTACCTTTGTTTCGATTCGTCGCAGTCCCGATAAAAAGCAAGCATCTGTTATTAATTCACCCGCTCTCCCATGATCAGGGTGCCTGTCATATAAAGCATTTCCAATGATAATCTCAGGTTGATATTTTCTAATGGCTTTTATGAGTTCAAGTTGCTCATACTCTTCATTTTTGAAAAAACCATCTCGCAGGCCCAAATTCTCTCTAGCACTCAGTCCAAGTATAATACTTGAATCCGCAGCTTCCTTCGCTCTGCTCTCAACGGTGCCTCTTGTACCTAATTCGCCTCGCGTCAGATCAACTATACCCACCCTTTTTCCTAGTGCAACATGCTTTAAAATAGTACCCGAACATCCCAGCTCTGCATCATCGGGATGTACAGTAATTACTAATATATCTAATTTCACGTGTTATTATTTTATATTACCTAATGTGCATTTATTACAGAAACCGTTCTATTTTCCGAATCAAGCGTCTCGATAAGGGCTGCGTGAAACTATAAAAATAGTCAACAACACGCCCCTCTCTATCGATTAGATATTTATGAAAGTTCCACAGCGGCTTGCTATTGATTCGGCCATTCAACAATTTATCACCAAGAAACTTGTACAATGGATGGGCATCAGGGCCCTTCACTTTGATACGATCATAAACTGAAAAACTTAACTTTTGCTCAATACTACAATAATGCTGCAATGCCATACCACTCAAACGCTCCTGACTTCCGAAGTCATTCGAAGGAAAGGCCAATATTTCAAAGCCTCGATCTTTATAGCGTTCATAAAGCTTTTCCAATTGTTGATATTGGGGCGTAAAGCCGCAAGCACTGGCTGTATTTACGACTAATAAAACCTTGCCTTGATAAATGTTAAAATCAACCACGGAGCCATCAGGCTTCATTGCACAAAATTGGTATATAGCATCCATTAATAGAAGTAACGATTGTTGTTGGCGTAGTTCCGGATAATAGTTTCTATTTCGCGGTCTTCGTCAGGGTCATAGGTATTCTTTAAATTATGACCAAATATTTTCGCCACAGACTGATAAAAAAAAGCAGATACTCCACCCCTTAGCTCTTTCACTAGCTCGTAGCTGGAATTACCCGTTTGTCTATTGATAAGTTTTATTAATATTTCCCCTTGAGATACCGACATGTTTTTTATCTCTCGGTTAAACATCGCTTTAATCTCTTTCTCGCAATCTTTGATAAGCCTTTTTTGATCCTTTTTTTTGGGCGTTACCGCTAGATCGCGCTGTAATTTATCATAACGGTCTTCTGCAAATTTGGCATACGGAAGTACTTTTAAGACATTATACTTTAAGCGATTATATCGAGCTCTGTCTGCCGGTGTTTTAAAAATCCGATAATCGGTAATCACGACCTCCCTCAATAAAATCCAAGGTATCCGTTCACCGTCAACAATGGTTGTTGGCAACATAATTGGCGTGATATTTGAGGCATTGTTAGAAGTATTAGCTAAACTATCTTTATTAACCTGCTGTGCCAAGCCCTCTCTACCAAAAAAAAGCAGTAAATAAATTAACATTAAACGTAAAAATTTCATAGATTTAGCTCTTACTAAACTTCCAATAAAGTTAAATAAAAATTGACGACTAATACAATTTTTATTAAACCTTCCGAGACATTTACAATCTCAAAGGTAGGAAATAAATTTTTTGCATATAGAATAGATATTTACGAAATTGAGGACCATGAAGGAATTAGTGATTGATTTAGAGGCTGAGAAAAAAGAGATCTTAAAACGATATCGGGCGTTATTGCGAGCTTGTAAGCCCACCTTGCAAAAGGGTGACAAGCAGATGATCCGGAGGGCATTTGATATGGCCTTGGAAAACCATAAAGATATGCGCAGGAAATCCGGAGAGCCCTACATTTACCATCCAATCGCTGTTGCCCAAATTGCGGCAGAGGAGATTGGGCTGGGTACTACTTCCATCGTTTGTGCTTTATTACACGACGTGGTGGAAGATACCGATATTACTTTAGATGAAATTGAAAACAAATTCGGCAAAAAAGTAGCTAAAATTATTGATGGCTTAACCAAAATCTCAGGAATCTTTGATCCGAATAGCTCTATACAGGCAGAGAATTTCAGGAAGATGCTCCTTACCCTTGCCGATGATGTACGGGTGATTCTAATTAAATTAGCGGACCGACTGCACAATATGCGAACCATGGAATTCATGGCCCGTGATAAGCAGCTGAAAATCGCTTCTGAAACAAGCTATCTATATGCACCTCTTGCCCATCGTTTAGGTTTGTATGCTATTAAATCGGAACTGGAAGATCTTTCCATGAAATATACAGATCCTGATACATACAAGTTCATTGCAAGAAAATTAAATGAGAAGAAAGCGGAACGGGAACGTTATATACAGGAATTTATTGGCCCTATTCAGGAAATATTGACGGAGCAGGGAATTAGAGCCAGTGTTTTTGGCCGTCCTAAATCCATTCATTCTATTTGGAATAAGATGCGGAAAAAATCTATACCTTTTGAGGAGGTATACGACTTATTCGCAATCCGTGTTATTATTGACACAACACAGGAAATGGAAAAGGCAGAATGTTGGAAAGCCTATTCCATTGTCACGGATCTATACAGACCTAATCCTGATCGATTGCGCGACTGGATCTCTTCACCTAAAGCAAACGGTTATGAATCTTTGCATACCACCGTTATGGGACCCAAAGGTCAATGGGTTGAAGTACAGATCCGCACCAAACGGATGAATGAAATTGCAGAAAAAGGCTTTGCTGCACATTGGAAGTATAAAGAATCAAACTCCGATAGTGGTCTTGATCAATGGATACAGAAAGTAAGAGATATTTTGAGTAACCCTGAATCCAATGCCGTGGATTTTGTTGATGACTTCAAAGTTAATCTCGTTTCAGATGAAATATTCATCTTTACCCCGGAAGGAGCCCTTATTCAGCTTCCTTTAGACGCTACCGCTCTCGACTTTGCTTTTGAAATACATTCCGATTTAGGCGCAAGTTGTATTGGAGCAAAAGTAAATCATAAACTGGTACCCCTTTCACACAAGCTTTCCAATGGTGATCAAGTGGAGATTATCACCTCCAATAAACAAACACCCAAGGAAGATTGGCTGAATTTTGTTGTTACAGCAAAGGCTAAGTCAAAAATAAAATCTGCATTAAAAGAAGAAAAGCGGCGCATAGCGGAAGATGGAAAGGAAATCCTGGAAAGGAAACTTAAATCGATTAAGATTACCTATAACACCGATAATCTCAATAAATTAAGCTCGTTTTTAAAGCTGCCATCTACACAGGAATTGTTCTATAAAGTAGCTAAAGGGGAAATTGACCTAAAACAACTGAAGGAATTTGCAACGGCTGAAAAGTCAGTGGATACTTCAAGCGGAGCCAGTACTAAAATCGAACAACATGTTGACGGCTTACTTAGAAAAGTAGACAAAAAGGATAAAGAAACCTTATTGATTGGCGATGATTTTCAGAAACTCGATTATACACTTTCGGCTTGCTGTAATCCTATTCCAGGAGATGATGTATTCGGTTTTGTAACGGTTAACGATGGTATAAAAATTCACCGCACGAATTGTCCCAACGCGTCTAAATTAATGGCCAATTACGGTTACCGCATCGTGAAAGCCAAATGGACCTCTCAACAGGAATTAGCGTTCCTTACCGGTTTACGCATTGTAGGTATTGATGATGTCGGATTGGTTAACCGGATTACTACGGTTATTTCCCAAGATTTTAAAATCAACATTCGATCGATTACAATCACCAGTAATCAAGGTATTTTTGAAGGATCGATCATGGTGTATGTAAATAATACGGAGCACTTAGATAGCTTGATCAAAAAACTAAAGCAGATTAAAGGCATTACGGGTATTACACGTTTTGATTCAGAGGGATAACGGTAATGGGTTAAATGACCGACAACTGACACCTGGTAACTAAGCACCTAATAGCTCCCGGCTACGAGCTCACATGCTAGCTTTATAAACTGAATGTCAAGGATAACCGCGAAGTTCTTATATACTTTTGGGTTATTTGCATATAACAAGCAATTTAGCTAAGTTTGTACATAATTAAGGATTATTATGTCTACAGCAGAAACAACAAGTATGGTCAGAAAGATTTTCGAGGCATACCTCGAAAATAAAAGCTTGCGCAAAACTCCTGAGCGCTTTGCCATCTTGGAAGAGATATACTCAAGAAACGACCATTTTGATGTGGAATCCCTGTATATCCACATGAAAAATAAAAAATACCGAGTGAGCAGAGCTACCGTTTACAATACATTGGAGCTTTTGGTATCTTGCGACCTGGTGACGAAACACCAATTCGGTAAAAATATGGCCCAATTTGAAAAATCATATGGGTATAAGCAACACGATCATATTATCTGTATCGAATGCGGTAAAGTTGTTGAATTCTGCGACCCCAGAATTCATCAGATACAAAGCATGATGGGAGAGCTTTTAAAGTTTGACATCAAGCATCACTCATTAAATCTATATGGGGTTTGCAGTGAGTGTAACGAAAGCTGCCCTAAAACCGAAGCAAACCAAAGCCGAAATAAAGAGGTTGTTTCAGTTTAGCAATGTACTGTATAATACAATATTTCGAGGTGTTCAAAAAGAAGCATTTCAATTGCTGTCTGTTATCAAAGAAGTGAGCTATTAATTAAACGCTTTATTAGCTCGAAGATAACACTCTTTTTGAGCACCTTTTTTTTGTTTCTCCTATAAATTATTAATTAAACGACATACAATAACAAATCATGATGAAAGTCGATGTGCTTTTGGGCCTACAATGGGGCGACGAAGGTAAGGGTAAAATTGTGGACGTCCTAACGCCACAGTATGATTTAATTGCCCGTTTTCAAGGCGGACCGAATGCCGGACATACACTGGAATTTGACGGGCAAAAATACGTACTGAACACCATTCCCTCCGGCATATTCAATAAAAACACGTTAAATCTAATCGGTAATGGCGTCGTTATCGATCCCATTATTCTCAAAAGAGAGCTTGAAAATTTAAAAAAAAGCGGGTTCGATCCGCTTGCAGAAGGAAAATTGGTGATTGCTCGTAGGGCACACCTTATATTGCCTACGCATCAATTACTCGATGCCGCTTCCGAAAGTAAAATGGGAGCTGGAAAAATTGGATCCACCTTAAAAGGGATTGGACCAACTTACATGGATAAAACCGGGCGTAATGGCATACGTGTGGGTGATACTACCTTACCCGATTTTGAAGAACGCTACCAAAAGCTCGTCGAAAAACACAAAAGTATCCTTTCTCATTATGGTGAGATTCCCAACTTTGACGAAAGAGAACAAGCTTTCTTTGAGGCTATTGAATACCTGAAAGCTATTCCTCATGTTGATAGTGATCAATTGGTCAATAAATATCTAAAGGATGGTAAAACGGTATTGGCAGAAGGAGCTCAAGGGACACTATTGGATATTGATTTTGGTTCCTATCCTTTCGTTACGTCTTCTAATACTACAACTGCCGGGGCTTGCACCGGTCTAGGTGTTGCGCCAAAAAATATTGGTCAGGTCATTGGAATTTTCAAAGCCTATTGCACGCGGGTGGGTGGTGGCCCCTTCCCTACGGAATTGGAAAATGAAACCGGCGAAAAGTTGCGTCAAATCGGACATGAATTCGGAGCCACAACAGGCAGATCCCGTCGGACAGGCTGGATTGACCTTCCCGCATTACGCTACGCGATCCAGCTGAATGGTGTAACTGAATTGGTGATGACCAAGGCCGACGTATTAAGTGGATTTGAAGAAGTGAATGTATGTACGCACTATATACATAATGGAGAAAAGATCGATTACATGCCATATGACATCAATACGTTAAAACCTGAACCTGTTTATGAAACCCTAAAAGGGTGGAATGAGGATATTACCGGTATCACTTCGGTTGGTCAAATCCCTACAGCATTAAAGGAATATATTCAATATCTGGAAAAACAATTAGGTGTCAAAATAAAATATTTATCAGTAGGCCCTGATAGAATGCAAACGCTTATTTTGGATTAACCGAGATGACATCCACAGAATATCAGATCGATGATATTGTTAACTTTACAAAGAAAGCCCTTCAATGGGCTTCTTTATTTAATACAGCCTGCTGTTTGGTCAGCCAGGGTGAGCATGATGACGCCTATAGTAAATTTGACGCGCTGATCGCCGCAGATGTATTACATGACTTCAAAGATGGTCACGCAGATAGCTTTCAAGCTTTGCAAGCATTCATCAAGGATCATCCCGCGCAATGGATTCCCGGATTCTTAGCCTATGATCTGAAAAACGAAATAGAGGCCCTACATACCGCCCACCCAAATGAACAGGAAACACCTAACGCCTATTTTTTCGTACCGAAACATTTGCTACATATTAAAGGCAATACAGTTACAATCCAAAGCGAAACACCATCCGAGATTTATAATGGGATCGTAAATACCCTATTTGTTTCGCCTCCTTTTGTTTTTACAGGAACTGTACAGGCTAAAATGTCTAAGGAGAATTACATAAATGTATTCCAAAAATTACTGCGACATATTCATCAAGGAGATATTTACGAGGTGAATCTTTGTCAGGAATTTTTTGCCGAAGATGTTGTCCTTACACCAATAGAGGCTTTTCTTCAATTGAGCGAACTATCCCCCACCCCTTTCTCTGCTTATTTCAAAATGGGGGAGCATCACATTATATCGGCTTCTCCGGAAAGGTTTCTGGCGAAAAGAAACCGCTTGTTAATCTCGCAGCCTATTAAGGGAACGGCACCTCGTGGAAAAACGGAGGAGGAAGACATTGCATTAATCAACAAACTTAAAACTGATGGAAAAGAAATCAGTGAAAATATCATGATCGTAGATTTGGTACGAAATGATTTAACGAGAAGTGCTGAACCGGCTTCTGTCAAAGTAAAGGAGCTGATGGGCGTTTATAGTTTTAAACAGGTACATCAACTTATTTCTACGATCACTGCAGTGGGGAGAGAAAAATTAGAGAATACAACCGGTATTCGGAATACATTTCCCGCCGGTTCAATGACGGGTGCTCCCAAAGTGAGCGCGATGCGATTAATAGACAGGTATGAGTCTAGTCGAAGAGGCCTATATGCTGGCAGTATTGGTTACTTTGCGCCTGATGGAGATTATGACTTCAACGTCGTAATTCGTTCCCTTTTATACAATGCTCATAAGAAAAGGCTTTCCTTCCACGTTGGCGGGGCAATAACTGCCGGAGCAGATGCCTTGACCGAATACGAAGAGTGCCTGCTAAAAGCGCGGGCTATCCAGGAATTGTTAGGTACTCAAATTTAACCTTAATCATAAACATGGCCGCATCCGTCGTCTCTTCATCCCTCCCGCAAGCTAAGACACCTTACTTTTTATAATACCGCATCGCTTCCGGAATCAGTCTTTGAATATCAGCAATACGCCTTTGATCACTAGGGTGTGTACTTAAAAATTCAGGAGGTTTCTGTCCGCCTGCCCGGGAAGACATTCGTTGCCAAAACGCCGTCGCTTCATTCGGATTATATCCTGCCATCGCCATAAAGGTTAATCCCATTCGATCGGCTTCGCTCTCTTGATTTCTCGAGTATTTTAGTAATGCCACTTGGCTACCTACACCATATAACTGGCTGACAAGGACTTGTGTTAATTGAGATTTTTTGGATGTCGCTAATCCCACCCCGACGCCGATACCTTGGGCAGCCATCACATTAGAGGCCCGTTCAGATGAGTGCCTTGCAATTGCATGCGCAATTTCGTGCCCCATGACAGTAGCTAAACCGGCTTCGTTTTCCGTAACCGGTAAAATTCCTGTGTATACAGCTACTTTACCGCCCGGCATACACCAAGCATTCACTTGTTTGTCGTCAATTAAGTTAAACTCCCAACTAAACTGGTATTGATCAGCATATCCCTGCTGTTGTAAGTAAGTTTCTACGGCCCGTGCTATTTTACGGCCCACATTCTGCACCAATTGCGCATTAGCTGTACCTTTTATAACTTTGGTTTTCGGGTCGCTTAAAAGCTCGCGATAAGCAAGCGTCGCCTGTTGTTGCATCGTTTTATCGTCTACCAAACTTAATTGCTTTCTTCCCGTTAAGGGTACGGTAGAACATGCTGCAAAAAAAACGAGTAAAAGTAATGAACCAAATAATTTAGTTTTATTCCAATTCATAATGATGATTATATTTGAAAAATACAGCAATTGTTGTGCCGATATGACGACTTTACGTATTCTTCTTTTTAAACAATGTGATTTTTGATTCCTTGCCTTTCAGTAGTCGCTCAATATTCTTTTGGTGTGTAACGAGTATAAGCGCGCAAATACACATACCATATAATAACAACGACTTATAGGGTGTTTGAAAAACAAAAACGATGCTAAAAGGAAAAGTAAAACCAGCTAAAATAGATCCCAAGGAAACGTAACGGGTAAGCATCAGCACACAGATAAAAACACCTACACATAATAAAGCTGCTTGTAAATGCACGGCCAGTACCATTCCAAATAATGTCGCAACCCCTTTCCCGCCCCGAAATCCGGCAAACAGAGGGAATAAGTGTCCCATAACGGCGATTACCCCTAACGCAAGTTGGTAATTAATAAAGAGTACAGAACTTGTAGGTCCGGTAATGGAAACACCGATAAAGTAAGCTAAATTTGTTGCAGTCCACCCCTTCAGAATATCGATAATCATAACAGCAACGCCGGCTTTGGCACCTAGGACCCTGAAAGTATTAGTAGCTCCTGCGTTTCCGCTGCCATATTCCCTTACATCTACGCCATAAAAAGATTGTCCGAGCCAAACGGCTGTTGGTATGGATCCAAAAAAATACGCAACCAGAAGTGCAATAATGGCATTAATCGATGTCATCGGGTACAATGATACTAAAAAGGAAAATCTTATTAGTAAAAAATCTTAACTTTAGTTAACAATCTGAGCTTTCAAACTCATATCAAGGCTCTTAACGGAATGCGTTAAAGCGCCTATAGAAATATAGTTAACGCCGCAATCCGCAAATTGTTTAGCATTTTCAAGGGTGATGCCTCCAGATGCCTCTGTTATAAACCTTCCGTCAACTAAATTCACCGCACGCTTTAACGTTTTGAAATCAAAATTATCCAATAAGATCCGATCAACACGACCAAAATCAAGTACAGCTTGAAGTTCCTCCAAATTTCGGACCTCAATCTCTATCTGGATTGCTTTTTTCAAAGATCGTTTATATTCATGTGCAGCCGATAAAGCAGCGGCAATTCCCCCTGCATAGTCCACATGATTGTCTTTGATCAATATCATATCATATAGGCCAAAACGGTGATTAACACCTCCGCCTATACGCACCGCCTCTTTCTCTAAAAAGCGAATTCCCGGTGTCGTTTTTCGTGTATCAAGCACTTTTGTCTCTGTGCCTTCCAACAGCTTCACAACCTTATGAGTTGTTGTTGCAATACCGCTCATCCGCTGCATCACATTAAGTACTAAACGTTCTGCTATTAAAATGGAATGAATACTGCCTGCTACGAATAAGACAATATCACCAACGGCAACTTCACCACCATCGTTCTGTTGAATGGTGATTTGCAAGGAGGGATCTACTTCGCGGAAAATAGCAACAGCTACCTCTACCCCTGCTAAAATCCCGTCTTCCTTAATTATTAACTTGGCAATTCCCTGCTTTCCGGACGGAATGGTAGACAAAGAAGTATGATCGCCATCGCCAACATCCTCCTGCAGCGCCTGCTTTATAAAGTCACTAAGTTGTTTCTTATCTATTGTGCTCATATTGTAAATCGGCTCCAAACCTAGTGAAAATTTCGTGAATAGAAAAAGTTTTATAACGCTCTTTGACTGTCCTATGCAATGATGAATTTGTTTCGATATTATTTTACCACATCAATACGTATGTCCGTAATTAAAAATTTGGAGTTGAAATTTTTGAGAGACAGGGAAACCCTAAACTTCTCGGTGGAGGAGATCAATTCGACGACAGCATAACGGTTACTGGCATTTGTTTCCATTCTATGAAGAATTTTTCCACTTCTAAATGTATGTCTGTCAAAAAAATTGTGAAGTAATATTTCGGCCTGGTTTTTTGAATAGGTGTTACTTTCTTCCAATAAAGAAAGACTTACCGTACTGGACAAATAAAAGGATAACTCCTTACTGTTCCCGGTTCTAAAGCAATTTGTAATATTATCAATCAAATCGTCTATACGGGAATAAACAACATGAGACTTTAGGTTGGTAAAAAAAAGAAGCAATATAATACACGCACTTTTCATCATCCCGACAGATAAGAATTTAGCTCAATTACGTTAACACTTGCAATTATGTACATTTTATAGCACGATACTTTCTGCTGCATATTGCAGCTAAAAGCATGCCATTTTGTCTATTTTTTTGTCAAGGCACACCTATTTACCAATATTTAAAAAAAATTGAGCAAAGGATCATTTTTTGTATTAGGTTTGTGAAAAGAGAAAACAAAATAAAATAAAAGAATAGCAAAAATGAAGAAAGCAATGCTCATAATTCTTGACGGTCTTGGTTACGGCAAGAATGATGATTCCAATGCGGTAAAAGCCGCCAATACACCCTTTTTAGATCATTTATTAAGTTCATACCCGCACTCCAAACTGGAGGCGTCCGGTGAAGCCGTTGGTTTACCGAACGGACAGATGGGAAATTCAGAAGTAGGACATATGAACTTAGGTGCTGGCCGTATTGTATATCAAGAGCTTGGCCGTATTCATAAAGCGGTAGAAGACGGCGAACTAAATCAAAATACTATTCTTCAACAGGCATTTGGCTACGCCAACACTGAAGGCAAATCGGTACATTTTATCGGCTTGGTTTCTGACGGCGGAGTTCACGCACATACCAAACATCTTCGCGGTTTATGTGATGCAGCTGAAAACGCAGGCTTAACGGAAAATGTCTTTATCCATGCCTTTTTAGACGGTAGAGATACTGATCCACACTCGGGCGTAAATTATATTGCCGAATTAGAAAAGTATTTGGCAGGTCGCCGGGCAAAGCTTGCCTCTGCAATCGGGCGTTATTATGCAATGGATAGAGATAACCGATGGGAAAGGGTGAAAGAAGCCTATGATCTCCTGGTTCACGGACAGGGAACGGCAAGCAAAAATCTGATTGATGCAATTCATGCTTCTTATGCGGACGGCGTGACTGACGAGTTTGTAAAGCCAATTGTCAAAATCGATGAAACAGGCAAACCATTAGCAACTATTCAAGAGGGAGATGTAGTTATCTGTTTTAATTTCCGAACAGATCGTGGGCGTGAAATTACGATAGCGCTAACTCAAAAGGCCTTTCCTGAGTACAATATGACGCCTTTGAATTTAAAGTATATTACGATGACGTCGTATGATGAGACCTTTAAAAATGTGGAGGTGATCTTTCAAAAAGACGATATTACCGAAACTTTGGGAGAAGTACTGGAAAAAAATGGTAAGACGCAAGTACGTATAGCCGAAACAGAAAAGTATCCGCACGTAACTTTCTTTTTTTCAGGCGGCAGAGAAACAGAGTTTGTTGGTGAATCAAGAATATTGATCCCTTCTCCAAAAGTAGCAACCTACGATTTGCAACCGGAGATGAGTGCACAAGGTATTGCGGATGCTATTTGTAAAGAAATGGAAAGCAATCATCCGGATTTCGTTTGCTTAAACTTTGCAAACCCCGATATGGTTGGCCATACGGGTGTCTTTAGTGCGGTTGTAAAAGCTGTTGAAACGGTGGATAATTGCACCAAACAAGTAGTGGAAAAAGGTTTACAAGAAGGTTATTCTTTTATAATCATTGCTGACCATGGAAATTCAGAATATATGATAAATGAAGATGGTTCACCTAATACCGCACATACAACCAACTTAGTACCTTGTATTCTAATTGACAAAGATTACCGGCACATAAAAGATGGTAAATTGGGTGATATAGCTCCGACTATCCTGACGCTGTTAAATATTTCGGTTCCTCAAAAGATGACGGGTGAAGTACTCGTTTCCTAATAAAACTAAAATTAAAATTGCACAGACGAGCGATGAAAGAGCGAAAGCAGTGACCTCAGCTGTGCAATTTTTTATTAACTTCGCCCCTGTATTGGAGAATCTCAGGTGTTTATCTTTCGCATGAAATATTTCCCTTCCCTCACACTACCTATGCTTGCGCTCTTTATGGGCATATCTTGTTCGTCGGACAATGGAGAAATGAAGGTCACTCATCCCCCCTACTTCGACTTGATTTCCTATTTTAAGCAAGAAGCACAATTTTTGCAGAAAAAAAATCCTTTGATCCTTAAAACCGTAGGTAAAAATGAGCAGCGCGAACAAAAGAAGCTAAGGCTAGGCGACTGGCAAAGAGAATTTGAGCTCTTTTCCTCATCCGATATCAACAAGCCGGATTGGCTGCAAAGTTATCGGATCGATTCGGCAGACGGAAAGTTAAGTTACCGTGCGAAGGCGCCCAGACTTCGAACAAAGCAAATAACCATTTACAAGGATCCTAAAGGTGCGGTTAGACACATTCAAATCCTCAACGGAGAAAAAAATTGGCTGTATGAATCGTCTGAACGACTTGATTATTTTCCAGATTCCCTTTATGAGATAGAGAAAGAACAGTCTATCCGAATAATAGGCCGCAACAATTATATCATTACCGGAAGAATCTTATAATTACCAAAAAGCAAAGGGCCTTAGCACTGTTGTGCTAAGGCCCTTTGCTTTTTGGTAATTAGCTATTTAGACAGGTTACTCTTGTAAATCTTCACCTTCTTAATTTCTTTTGCTAAGTCTTCTCTTTTAGCATTTGCGCTCAACACGTGCTGTAAATCGTCTATACTTTTTTGATAAGCTTCAGCAGCTTGATCTTTGTCGTAAACAGCGGTAGAATTAGTTCCTTGCAATATCCCTAAATCGCGATAGGCCATTCCTCTACTTTGGTAATAAGACAAATCATCCGGATTAAGCCTTATAGCATTGGTAAAATCATCGATACTTGCTTGTAACATTTTGCTGCGCTCAGTTTCATTCAATTTACTCTCACTTTGAACAGCTAAGGTGTTCCGTGCTTTGCCTCTCCAATAATAAGCTGAAAAGTTATTTGGGCTCTGGCTAAGAAGTTTTGTGAAAGAAGTAATGGCCTTATTATAATCAGCACATCTGATCTGCGAATATCCCAACATGTAAGTAACAAGTGTATCCGGATTTTTCACTTTTTCTAAAGCATTTACTGCCGCTTTAAAATCCCCATCCATAATCGCCTTATTTCCCAAACGAACGTAGGGATTACTGGATGACGATTGTGACTGAGCGGCTACAGCGCTTACGGAAAAAATAAAAACTCCCAGTAACACCAACTGTTTCATTGATTTACCAAAATTCATAAATTGATAGCGTCTAATGTTCATTAATTAAATTTCTTTTATTCCTTGGGAGGCTTATGACACCTTGCATAAAGCCTAAAGGTTTATCCCTCTCTAAGATAGCAATCTCATTGCCATTTCGACACAAAAATAAACTAAAAAATGTGTATTTTATTGTATCGCATTAAATATTATTCATTTACAGGCTTTTAAATTTTATTGTAGTATCATTGCATTTATAAAAGATAACAAAGGGCATGACCTGAAAATATGACACAAATACTAAAAAAGATTGCATAAATAGATATTGGCATAGCGCTTGCAACAATACCTATTCAGTTGTTTACAGAATAAAATAAGCAGGCAGACTGTCATTTTGACCCAAAACCTGTTACAACATAAATATAAAACATACAAATGAGCAAGTTTGATCTATTTGATTTTAACCAAGCATTACCAATCATAAATGAGGACACGGAATTTTTTCCACTATTTACACAGCAAGATGAGGACGATATGAGTAGTGAAGAGTTACCCGAAGTTCTATCCATATTACCTTTAAGAAACACGGTATTATTTCCGGGAGTGGTTATACCGATAACCGTAGGGCGAGACAAATCCATCAAACTAATAAAAGAAGCCTATAAAGGTGATCGCGCCATTGGTGTAGTTGCCCAAAGGGATATGTCAATTGAAGACCCTTCATTCGATCAATTGCACACGGTTGGAACGGTAGCTATGATCATAAAAATGCTGCAGATGCCTGATGGTAACACGACAGTGATCATTCAAGGTAAGCAACGTTTTAGACTCAAAGAGGAAATACAATCGGAACCGTATATCAAAGCTTCCATCGAGCGTTTTATAGAGGAAAAAGCGAAGAAGGAAAAAGAATTCAATGCACTAATTTCTTCTATTAAGGAATTAGCTTTACAAATCATCAACATCTCGCCGAACATACCAAGCGAAACAGGAATAGCCATCAAAAATATTGAAAGCTCTTCTTTTCTAATCAATTTTATCTCTTCCAATATGAATGCTGATTTAACATTAAAGCAGCAACTATTGGAAATGAAGGATGTAAAGGATCGGGCAAATAAAGTGCTTGAACAGCTTACCGCCGAATTACAATTGTTAGAACTAAAAAATCAGATCCAAAACAAAGTTCGGGTTGACCTCGACAAACAGCAACGTGATTATTTTTTGAATCAACAATTAAAAACGATTCAAGAAGAACTGGGTGGCTCAACGCCTGATTTGGAAATCGAGGAGTTAAGGAAAAAATCCCTGGAGAAAAAGTGGGGTAGAGAAGTCGCAACCCATTTCAAAAAAGAATTGGATAAATTAAGCAGGATCAATCCGGCAGCGGCTGATTATTCGGTTCAGCTCAACTATCTCGAGCTCCTGATCGATTTACCTTGGAATGAGTTCAGTAAAGACAACTTCGATTTAAAACGTGCCGAGAAGATTTTAGATAAAGATCATTACGGGTTAGAAAAAGTAAAAAGACGTATTATTGAGTACTTAGCCGTCTTGAAGCTTAAAAGAGACATGAAAGCGCCAATCCTGTGCCTCGTGGGCCCTCCCGGCGTTGGTAAAACTTCATTGGGGAAATCTATCGCTAAGGCCTTAAACCGAAAATACGTCAGAATGGCGTTAGGGGGTGTTCGTGATGAAGCAGAAATCAGAGGGCATCGAAAAACCTACATAGGAGCAATGCCGGGCCGAGTAATCCAATCACTTAAAAAAGCCGGCACTTCAAATCCCGTTTTCGTCTTGGATGAAATCGATAAAGTCGGAAATGATTTTCGAGGCGATCCCTCTTCGGCACTATTGGAAGTCTTGGATCCGGAACAGAACAGCGCTTTTTACGATCATTATGTAGAGATGGACTTTGATCTTTCCAATGTGATGTTTATTGCTACTGCTAACTCTTTAAGTACTGTTCAGCCAGCTTTATTAGATAGAATGGAAATCATTGAGGTAAATGGTTACACAATTGAAGAAAAGATTGAGATAGCAAAAAAACACCTTTTACCTAAACAACGTGAACAGCATGGCCTAACGGCAAAGGATATTTCTTTGAAAGGTAGTGTAATAGAAAAGGTAATAGATGAATATACCCGTGAGTCCGGCGTGCGCGGCCTTGAGAAAAAAATAGGCGCTCTGGTGCGCGGTGCGGCAACCAATATTGTTATGGAAACGCCTATAGGCCCTAGCATCAGTCAGCAGGAAGTTGTTGATATTTTAGGTGCTCCTATTTATGACAAGGATTTATACGAAAGTAACGATGTAGCAGGCGTTGTAACAGGGCTAGCATGGACTCAGGTAGGCGGCGATATTCTTTTCATCGAATCAAGTCTGAGCCCCGGTAAGGGAAAACTTACACTGACTGGAAATCTCGGAGACGTAATGAAGGAGTCTGCAGGCATAGCGATGGCTTATCTTCGAGCACATGCGGCAGATTTTAAAATAGACTTTGATCTATTTGATAAATGGGACGTGCATATTCACGTACCTGCCGGAGCGACTCCCAAAGACGGTCCCTCTGCGGGCATAACCATGCTCACGGCTTTGGCTTCGTCCTTTACGCAACGCAAGGTGCGCGCCAACTTAGCGATGACCGGCGAAATTACCTTGCGCGGAAAGGTCTTACCGGTTGGAGGTATCAAGGAAAAGATTTTAGCCGCTAAGAGAGCTAATATTAAAGATATTATACTTTGCAAATCTAACAGAAAGGACATCCTGGAAATTAAAGAAGATTATATAAAGGATCTGAACTTTCATTATGTTAACGAAATGAAGGAGGTGGTAGATCTCGCTCTCTTGAAAGAGAAAGTAAAAAAACCTTTGGATTTTAGTATTAATAGATAAGAGAAGTCAAAATTCAAAGTCAAAAGTCAAAAGTCTATACAGCAAAAAAGCTATCGAATTCAATATCCGATAGCTTTTTTACTTTTTAATTTTTACTTTCTACGGCCAAATTCCCATATTAAGGTACGAGGTAGCGATTTTATCAATCGAACTTACAAAAGCAGCTGTCCGTAAAGTATCAATTTTATTGTTCGCATTTCGTATTCTTCTTATTTCATGGTATGACCGGATCATGGTATCTTCAAGACCTGAGTTTACCAACTCCAGCTCAGATGCACCTTTTACAATCACACTTCGTTGATCCGCTGTTAGTGTAACGCCTGTAACAGCCTCTACCATATTTACAATATTTCTATTAGCGGTTTCTTCATAACGTTTATCCATACGTCCAAAAGCAACATGC
>Ga0079224_100002080_pt1 | contig 23965 bp, 20 predicted proteins | sample Stecom2015_FD_80414 | JGI IMG/M metagenome (GOLD analysis project Ga0079224, IMG submission 80414) | Agricultural soil microbial communities from Utah to study Nitrogen management - Steer compost 2015 | ecosystem: Environmental > Terrestrial > Soil > Agricultural land | place: USA: Utah... | reverse complement strand
CCGACGAGAAGGCCTCCGGGCAGGACGCTCCGGCCGCGGAGAAGGCTGTCGAGCAGCTCGCCGCGGAGGACACTCCTGCGGACGAGGCCCCTGCGGCGGAGGACAAGCCTGCCGAGGACACGCCCGCCGAGGCTGCTGCGCCTGCCGAGGTCACCGCTCCGGACGCGCTCGACGAGGTGCCTGAGGCGGACTCTCCCGAGGACTGATCCTCGGCACGACCGAAACTTCAAGCCCTCTGCGTGACATCACGGCCATATAGCCGGTGATGTCAGCCAGAGGGCTTGAAAGTTTGTGCTGGGTGCTGGGTGCTGGGGTCAGCGGTGGGAGACGGCGATCCGGGCGAGGAGCGCTTCGATCGCGAGCAGCGGCGGGACGTTGCCGCTGATCCGCTCCCGCGCCTCCTGCACCGCGTCCAGCAGCGCGAGTGTGATGTGGCCCGTGCTGTGCGCAGCGGCCTGGTCGATCTCCGGCTCCACCTCGATGTTCACGAGCTCTGCGCCGGTGCCGAGCTGCCGGGAGAGCACGTCGCGCAGCACCGAATGGGCGTCCAGCAGGTACCGGTCCAGCACATCGCGCACCAGGCGGGTCTGCCGGCGCTTCGCATCCTCCTCGAGCTGGCGCATCTGGGCGCGCAGCGCGGGAGGGACCTTGCCGTCCTCGATCCCGGCCGAGCGCAGGAAGCGCTCCTTGTCCTCGAGCGCGACCCGGTCCGCATGCTCTTTCGCCTCCGCCGTCGCCCGCTCCACGAGCGCCTGCGCGGCGAGGACCGCCTGGCCCGTCGACCGCAGGGAGAGCAGGGAGCGGGCCGACTCCTCGCGGGCCGCAAGAGCACCGTCCTGCGTGGCGTAGCGCAGCGCGAGCCCGATATGACCCTGCGCGGCTCGCGCCGCCCGCACGGCGAGCCCGGCCTCTACCCCGTCACGGCGCTGCAGCAGCGCGGAGACGTCCTGCGCGGAGGGGATCGCGAGGGTGACCAGGCGGCAGCGGGAGCGGATAGTGGGGGCGAGATCCTCGGCGGAGGGGGCGCACAGCATCCAGACCGTCGCCGGGGGCGGCTCCTCGATCGACTTCAGCAGCACGTTGAACGTGCCTGCGCTCATCCGGTCCGCGTCCTCGATGATCAGCACGCGACGACGGCCCGTCGCGGGGGCGCGCTGCGCGGTCATGACCAGCGCGCGCACCTCCTCCTTCGCGATGGAGAGCTTGTCGGTCGCCACCACAGTGACGTCCGGGTGAGTGCCCGCGACCGTGGTGACGCAGGCGCGGCAGTGCCCGCAACCGGTGCCCGTCTCGCACTGCAGCATCGCCGCGAAGGCACGCGCGGCGGTGGAGCGGCCGGAGCCCGGCGGACCCGTGACCAGCCACGCCTGCGCGAGGGAGCCGCCGGGGGAGGCGGCGCGGCGGAACTGCGCGACGGCGGCGTCCTGGCCGACGACCTCGTCCCACACCCCGCCGGCGGGCGGTGCGTCCTGGAGCGGTGTGCTCACTGCTCGTCCCGGTGCCGTGTGGGCGGGGCCGGCTCGAAGGTCGGGTCGAACAGGCTCAGCACCTCGCCCACGGCGTCGAGGACCCGGGCGTGGACCTCCTCGCGGGGGAGGGTGCCGTCGATGACCACGAAGCGCTCGGGCTCGTCGGCCGCGAGGTCGAGGAACTCCTGGCGCACCGTCTCGTGGAAGGAGGTGCCGGCCTCCTCGAGCCGGTCACGTCCCTCGGCGCGGCGCTCGTCGAGGATCTGCGGCGGCACGTCCAGCAGGATCGTGCGGTGGGGGAGCAGTCCCTCGGTCGCCCACAGGGAGAGCGAAGCGATCTCGTCCGCGTTCAGATCCCGTCCCGCGCCCTGGTAGGCGACGGAGGAGTCGAGGTAGCGGTCGCCGAGGACGAGCCCGCCGCGCGCCAGATGCGGGCGCACCAGGGTCGCGATGTGATGGGCGCGGTCCGCGGCATACAGCAGCGCCTCGGCGCGCGGATCCACGTGCTCGCCGTGCAGCAGCAGATCGCGGATGCTCTCGCCGAGCGCGGTCCCACCGGGCTCGCGCGTGGTGAGGATGAGGTCCTCGGCAACGGAGCGGTCGGTGACGAGGTGGTCGCGCAGCATCGCCATCTGCGTGGTCTTGCCGGCTGCCTCACCGCCCTCGAAGGAGATGAACACCCCGCGGCGTGGGACGTGCGGGGCGGGTATGCGCAGTCCGAGGTAGGTCTCCAGCGGGCTCATGCCTGCTCTTCCCCGGGATAGACCACGCCGAGCGCGGCGCGGGCAGCATCGGTGGTAGCGAGCACGCTGAGAGTGTCCGCCCAGGTCATCAGCGGGGACTCGAGGTCGCCGGCGGTGATCCGGCGTGCCGATTCCGCGATCTCGTAGGCCATTCCGTCCTCCGGGGCGCCCGGATGCTCCATCGAAGCGGTGCGACCGTCGAGCAGGGTGACGGTGAGCCGGCCCGGGGCGAAGAACGCGCCGGACAGCCGCGCGGTGCCCTCGGTGCCGCTGACCACGGCCTCGGTGGGGGTGCGGGCGCTCAGCGTGGTCGAGAGCCGGGCCCGGCCGCCGCGCGCACCGCGGGCGAGGATCCCGACGTAGCCGTCCACACCGGTCTCGGTGAGGTCGCCGCGGATCGCGAGGTCGGTGAGGTCGCCGAGCACCATCTGCGCGAAGGAGATCGGGTAGACGCCGAGGTCCAGCAGGGCGCCGCCGCCGAGCTCCGGGGCGTACATCCGATGCTCGGGATCGAACGGGAAGGACTGGCCGTGATCGGCGCTGACCTCGATGATCTCGCCGAGCGTGCCGGAGTCGACCACCTGGCGCAGCACGTCGTACTGCGGGAGGAAGCGCGCCCACATCGCCTCCATCGCGAAGACCTTCTTCTCTGTCGCGAGGTCCAGCAGGTCGCGGGCCTGGCCGACGTTCAGCGTGAACGCCTTCTCCACGAGCACCGGGATCCCGGCCTCGAGCACGGGACGGGCCAGCTCGTGGTGCTGCGCGTGCGGGGAGGCGATGTGCACGGCGTCGAGACCGCCGTCGGCCAGCATCGCGGCGACGGAGTCGTAGGAGCGCTCGATCCCGTGCTTCTGTGCAAACGTTTCTGCGCGCTCCGCAGAGCGGGAGACCACGGCGACCACGCGCGAGGCAGTCGCGCGATGCGCGGTGGCGGTGAACTGGTCGCCGATATGGCCGGGGGAGATCACCCCCCAGCGGAGGCCGGGCGCCTCTGCGGGGTCGAGGACGGTGGACGCCGGCAGGGCCAGGGCAGGGGATGTCCCGGGGCCGCGGGACTCGTCGTGCTCGGTCATGGGTCCAATCTATCGGTCCGGCCGACACTCGGGGAGGCCGCTGTGGACCGCGCGCTTCCCGGGTGGTCGAACGCTGAAATGCAGGTGAGGGCCTGGTCCGGAGTATTATGGGATTGACCGCAGATGTCCCGTGTGAACAAAGGAGTCCCGTTATGTCTGCTCGCGCAGCGCGCCCTTCCCCCTCTCGCCGCACAGTTCTCGCCGCCGGCGGGATCACCTCCGCCGCCGCAGCCCTTGCGGCCTGCTCCTCCGATGGTGGTGATGGAGGCTCGGACGGTGGCGGCGGCGCCGCGGCCGCCGACTTCGAGGAGCGCGGCCCGATCACCCTCGCCAAGGGCAAGGACACCACCGGCAAGCTCGCCGAGTTCCTCGACACGTGGAACACGGAGCATCCCGACGAGAAGGTGACCCTCATCGAGCTGCCCGAGTCCGCGGACGAGCAGCGCCAGCAGATGCTCAACAACGCCCAGGCGAAGTCCGACGCGTACACCGTGCTGGGCCTGGACGTGGTGTGGACCGCCGAGTTCGCCGCGAACCAGTGGGTCGTGGAGCTGCCCAAGGACGGCTTCCCGCTCGACGAGCTGATCCCCTCCACCGTGGTCACCGGCACCTACTTCGACAAGCTCTACGCCGTCCCCTTCACCACCAACGCCCAGCTGCTCTTCTCCCGCACCGATCTGCTGGAGAAGGCGGGCCTGGACGGCCCGCCGGAGACCTTCGAGGAGATGTACGCCGCGATCGAGACGCTCCAGAAGGAGGACTCCGAGCTGCTCGGCTTCGGCTCCCAGTACTCGAAGTACGAGGGCCTCACGGTGCAGACCGCTAGCCTGGTCGCGTCCGCGGGCGGTGAGCTCTTCGACGACAAGGGCGTGCCCCATGCCGACTCCGCCGAGGCGATCACCGGCATCCAGACCGTCCGCGACGGCTTCGACAAGGGCTTCATCCCGCAGGAGGCGCTGACCTACAAGGAGGAGGAGTCCCGCCAGGCCTACCAGGACGGGCGCCTCGCCTTCCTGCAGAACTGGCCCTACGTGTGGGCGCTCGGCCAGGCCGAGGACGGCTCCTCGAAGGTCAACGGCAAGATGGTCGCGAGCCTCGTGCCCGGCATCGACGGTCCCGGCAGCTCGACACTCGGCGGCCTGAACCTCGGCATCAGCGCGTTCGCGAAGAACAAGGGCACGGCGGTGGACTTCATCGCCTTCATGGTCGATGCGGTCCAGCAGAAGGACTGGGGGCTCGCGACCTCGCAGGCGCCGGCGAACGCGGGCGTCTACGAGGACCAGGAGATGCTCGACGCCTTCCCGTTCTTCCCGCAGCTGAAGGAGGCGATCGACAAGGGCACGAGCCGTCCGGCGGTCGTGAACTACGGTGACGTGACCCAGGCGGTCCAGGAGGCGGCCTACTCCTGCTTCTCCGGGGAGAAGGACGCGGAGCCGGCCATGACCGAGCTGCAGACGCAGCTGGGCGACCTCGCGCAGGGATGACCGCCGTGGCCGCCCGTCGGCGCAGGATCGGCGGGGGCGAGGGGAGGATGGCCTACCTGCTCCTCCTGCCCACGCTGGTCCTGCTCGCACTCGTCGTCGGCTTCCCGCTGGTGCTCTCGGCCTGGCAGTCCCTGATGCAGTCCGGCAAGGGGATCGACCCCGCCACGGGGCTGATCATCAAGGGCGACACCTTCGTGGGCCTGCAGAACTACCTCGACGCCTTCACCGGTGCGGGGGCCGGCGCCGGGTTCTGGAACGCGTTCTGGAACACGACGCTGTTCACCGTGATCGGGGTGAGCATCGAGACCGTGCTCGGCGTCGCGATGGCGCTGATCATGGCGCGGGCGATGCGCGCGACCGGCCTGGTGCGCGCCTCGATCCTCGTCCCCTGGGCGATCCCCACCGTGGTCTCGGCGCTCATGTGGCAGCTGATCTTCGACGCGAACGGCATCGCGAACCGGCTGATCGGCTACCAGGTGCTGTGGACCACGGAGGGCTGGCAGGCCAAGGCCGCGGTGCTCATCGCCGACATCTGGAAGACCGCCCCGTACATCGGCCTGCTCACCCTCGCCGGGCTGCAGACGATCGACACCCAGGTCTACGAGGCGGCGAAGGTCGACGGCGCGAACCGCTGGCAGACCTTCTGGCGGATCACCCTGCCGCTGGTGCGCCCCGTGCTCGTGGTCGCGGTGCTGTTCCGCCTCCTGGACGCGATGCGAATGTTCGACCTGCCCTACGTCCTGCTCGGGCGCCTGCGCTCCGGGCAGACCCTGTCGATGCTCGCCACCGACGCCGCCTCGAAGACGGACTTCGGCGCGGCCTCGGCCTACTCGATGGTCCTGTTCGCCTACATCTGCCTGGTCGCCTTCCTGTTCGTGAAGCTGCTGGGCGCCGACGTGATCGGCGAGGGGAACCGCCCCGCGAAGAGCCGGCGCGCCGCCCGCAGGCAGCGTGCCACGAGCGAAGGGAGCCTGCCATGAGCGCCACGACCCCCGAGATCGTCACCCGCGACGGGACGGTGCTGCAGGCGAAGAAGCCGAAGGGCCGCACCGCCGGCTCGATCGTGATCGCGCTGGGGATGGCCTTCATCCTCGTGTACTGTCTCGCGCCGTTCTACTGGATGATCGTCTCCGCGCTGCGCCGCCCCTCCGAGGGCCGCTCCACGGAGCTGATCCCCTCGCCGATCAGCGTCGAGAACTTCGTGGCGGTGTTCGACCCGTCCAACCACTTCGCCCGGGCGCTGCTGAACTCGCTGGTCGTCGCCGGCGGCACCACGCTGCTGGTGCTGGTCCTGGGCGTGTTCGGCGCCTACGCCCTGGCGCGGCTGGACTTCCGCGGCAAGGTGCTGGTCATGTTCCTCATCGTCGCGACCAGCATGTTCCCGGTGGTCACGCTCGTGGTCCCGCTTCTGAAGCTGTTCAGCGGCGGCTTCGAGTGGTTCCCGGTCAACTGGATCAACACCTACCAGGCGATGATCCTGCCGACGATCTCCTTCGCGCTGCCGCTGGCGGTGTGGAACCTCAACGCGTTCTTCCGGCAGCTGCCGGTCGAGCTCGAGCAGGCGGCGATGGTCGACGGGACCACGCGCTTCGGCGCCTTCCTGCGGGTGATCCTCCCGCTCGCGGCGCCGGGCGTGTTCACCACCGCGATCATCACCTTCATCGCGGCGTGGAACGAGTTCCTCATCGCGCTGACCATGGTCAACGCGCCGCTGATGCAGACCGCGAACGTCGCGATCTCGAAGTTCACCGGCATCTCGCAGTTCGACACCCCGTACGGCACGAAGATGGCCGCTGGTGTGATCGTCACGGTGCCGCTGATCATCATGGTGCTGGTCTTCCAGCGCCGCATCATCGGCGGGCTCGCGGCCGGCTCGGTGAAGTGAGCCGCCGATGACGACGGCCCCGCTCCGAGGAACGGGGCCGTCGGCGTCTCATCACATCCTCGCGGACATCACTTCTTCGTGGTCGTGGTCTTCTTCCGCGTCGTGGTGGTGCGCTTGGCGGGGGCCTTCTTCTTCGCCGGGCCCTTCGCGCGCTTCTCCGCGAGCTTCTCGATCGCGATGGTCTCGGTGATCTCCTCGACCTTCTCCGTCGCGCGCAGCGAGACGTTCGTGGTGCCGTCGGTGATGTACGGGCCGAAGCGACCGTCCTTGATGACGATCGGCTTCTCGGAGGTCGGGTCGGTGCCGAGCTCCTTCAGCGGCGGCTTCGCGGCGGCGCGGCCACGGGTCTTGGGCTGGGCGTAGATCTTCTCCGCCTCCTCGAAGGTGATCGAGAAGATCTGCTCCTCGGTCTCCAGGGAGCGGGAGTCGGTGCCCTTCTTCAGGTACGGGCCGTAGCGGCCGTTCTGCGCCGTGATCTCGGTGCCGTCCTCGGTGGTGCCGACCACGCGGGGCAGGCTCAGCAGCTTCAGCGCGTCCTCGAGGGTGACGGTGGAGAGGTCCATCGACTTCAGCAGCGAGCCGGTGCGGGGCTTGGGCTGCTTCGACTTCGGGACCTTCTTGCCGCCGGTCTCCTCCGGCTCGGGCAGGACCTCGGTGACATAGGGGCCGTAGCGGCCGTCCTTGGCGATGATCTCGTGGCCGGTCTCCGGGTCGGTGCCGAGCACACGGCCGTCATCCTTGGCGCGCTCGAGCATCTCCTTGGCCTTCTCGACCGTGAGCTCGTCGGGCGCGACATCGTCGGAGACGTTGGCGCGGCGCGGCGTGCTGCCCTCGACCACGTTCCCGTCCGCGTCGGTCTCCTGCAGCTCCACGTAGGCGCCGTAGCGGCCCACGCGCAGCGTGATCCCCTCGCCGATCTCGATCGAGTTGATCGCACGGGCGTCGATCTCGCCGAGGTGATCGACCATGGGCTTCAGCCCGATGGGGCCGTCCGTCCCGTCGGAGTAGTAGAACTTGCGCAGGTAGTCCGCGCGCGCCAGCTCGCCCTGAGCCATGCGGTCCAGCTGCTGCTCCATCTGGGCGGTGAAGTCGTAGTCGATGAACGGCCCGAAGTGCTCCTCGAGCAGGCGCACCACCGCGAACGCGGTCCAGGAGGGCACGAGCGCGGTGCCGCGGCGCAGCACATAGCCGCGGTCCTGGATCGTCGCGACGGTGGAGGCGTAGGTGGAGGGGCGGCCGATGCCGCGGTCCTCGAGCGCCCGCACCAGCGAGGCCTCCGTGTACCGGGGCGGCGGGGTGGTGCTGTGACCGTCCGGGACGAGCTCGCGGGTGGGCAGGGACTGGCCCTCCTCCATCTGCGGCAGGCGCTTGTCCGCGCCCTTGTCGTCATCCTCGCGGTAGCGGGTCGCGTCGCGGCCCTCCTCGTAGGCGGCGAGGAAGCCGCGGAAGGTGATCACGGTGCCGGCGGCGCGGAAGGTCGCGGACCGGCCCCCGTTCTCCACCAGCAGCTCGACAGTGGAGGTGGTGCCCTTCGCATCCGCCATCTGCGAGGCGACGGTGCGCTTCCAGATCAGCTCGTACAGGCGGAACTCGTCGCCGGAGAGCTGGCCCGCGACCTCGGCCGGGGTACGGAAGTGGTCGCCGGCGGGGCGGATCGCCTCGTGCGCCTCCTGCGCCGCCTGGGACTTGTTCTGGTAGTAGCGGGGCTTGTCCGGCACGTACTGGGAGCCGTACAGCTCGGCGGCCTGGGCGCGGGAGGCGCGGATCGCCTCGCCGGAGAGCGTCACCGAGTCGGTGCGCATGGAGGTGATGTAGCCGTTCTCATACAGCGACTGCGCGACCCGCATCGCCTGGCGCGCGCCGAGGCGCAGCTTGCGGCTGGCCTCCTGCTGCAGCGACGAGGTGGTGAAGGGCGCAGCAGGCCGGCGCGTGTACGGCTTGGACTCGAGCGCGGCGACGGACGCGGGCGTGGACCCGAGCGCCTCGACGAGCGCGGCGGCGGACTCCTCGGTGAGCACCGCGGCCTTCGCCGAGGGGGGCTTGAGGGTGCCGTCGTCGGCGAAGTCGGAGCCGGTGGCGACCCGGGCGCCGTCCACGGTCGCGATGCGGGCGGTGAACTGCTCCGTCTCGGCGCCGAAGGTGCCGGTGATGTCCCAGTAGTCGGCGGCGACGAACGCCATCCGCTCGCGCTCGCGCTCCACGACCAGGCGGGTCGCGACGGACTGCACGCGGCCCGCGGACAGGGACGGCTTGATCTTGCGCCACAGCACGGGGGAGAGCTCGAAGCCGACCAGGCGGTCGAGGATGCGGCGGGTCTCCTGCGCGTCGACGAGGCTCGTGTCGAGGTCACGGGTGTTGTCCAGCGCCGCCCGGATCGCGTCCTTGGTGATCTCGTGGAACACCATGCGCTTCACGGGCGTGGACTTCTTGGGCTTGAGGGTCTCCAGCAGGTGCCAGGCGATCGCCTCCCCCTCGCGGTCCTCATCGGTGGCGAGGTAGAGCGTGTCGGCGTCCTTGAGAGCCTTCTTCAGCTCGGCGACGGTCTTCTTCTTGTCGGGGCTGACGATGTAGTACGGGTCGAAGCCGCTCTCGACGTCGACGCCGAACTTGCCGTACGGCCCCTTCTTCATCTCGGCCGGCAGGTCCCGGGGCACAGGGATGTCGCGAATGTGCCCCACGGAGGCCATGACCTCGTACTCGTCGCCGAGATACCGGCCGATGGTCCTCGCCTTCGCCGGGGACTCGACGATCACCAGATGCCGTCCGCCAGCCACGTTGCTGTGTCCTTCCTCGCCGCGAAGCGTCGCGGCCCGTCCGCCGTGGCCGAGTGCCGCGTACCGGGATGTTCCGGACGCATCGTGTGCGCTCGGCGATTGCTCACGGTACACGCTCCCGCAGATCTCACCGGTGTGAGATCGGCGTGCGCAGGACCAGCACGAGCGCCATCCACGCCGCGGTCCCGCCGCCCACCAGGCAGGCGGCGGCGGTGAACGCGCTCTGCTGCTGCGCCGTGTCGTTGAGGTCCAGGGGGAGGCCCAGGGAGGTCAGTCCCGCAGCCCCGGCGGCGAGTCCGACGACCCCCGCCAGACCCAGCAGCGAGGCGACCACGGCTCCTGCGACACCGAGCCCCTCACCGGCCGCGCCTGGCAGCTCGGCGTAGGCGCGGCGCCGGCCCCGGCCGGAGCGTCGCGCGGCGCGCAGCGCGCCCCGTCGGGTGAGGAAGCCGTCCAGGGCGAGGACCAGGAAGGTCCACGCCGCGGCGACCACGATCGCGCCGACCACGTCGGAGGGCCGATGCCAGCCGACGACGAGCGTGCCGATCCCGGCGGCGGTGGTCCAGAGCGCCCCGAGCGGGGCGAGGATGACGCGGGCGGGCCCGCTGGCGAGGACGAGCGCGACCATCGCGGTGGCGGCGAGGGTGGTGTGCCCGGAGGGGAAGGAGTTCGGGGTGATCTCGATACCGGGCCCGAGCGCCTCACGGGTCACAAGGACGTGCTTGATGATCTGGGTGGTGAGGTTCGCGCCGAGCACCAGCAGGCCCAGCGGCAGCAGGAATCGGGCGCGGCGCCGCACGAGCGCGAGCACGATCGTGAGCACGAGGATCCCGGCGATCACCGGGGTGCTCACCGACTCGACGGCGAGCTGCGCGTACTGGGCGAGGGTGCCCTGGTGCCCGTCGGCCCCGGAGAGGATCAGCTGGTCCAGTCGCTGACCGCTCGCGGTGTCGACGGCGATGCGGGAGAGGCCCGCGATGGTCAGCGCGCTGACCACGGCGGCGAGCAGAGCGAGCCACGCTCGGGTGGCGCCGACGGGGGCCATGGGGGTGGGCGCGGCAGGGGCGTGGGCGCGGGCGGGCGGCGCGGTCACAGGGTCACCATCCCGGTGCGGACCAGCTCGCGCACGGCGGGCAGCACGCGGGCACGGGCCTCGGCCTCGTCCGCGTCGGTCAGCGCGCAGACCGCGCCGAGGACCTGGCCGAGGGTGAGGGTGCCATCGAGGGCGCCGACGGTCGCGGCGAGCAGCTGATCGGCCGGGACGGCGCGCGCGAACCCCGCACCCTGCACGAGCTCGATGAGCATCGGATCCCATTCCCCGGGGGTGAGGTGGCGGCGCTCGACCACGTCCGCGGCGCGCACCAGACGGACGGCGGCGAGCTCCTCATCACTGAGCGCGGCGAGCTCGCCGAGAGCCCGCAGCGAAGCGGCCAGATGCTCGGAGAGCGTGCCGGAGCCGGTGCCGGGCACCTGCTCGGTGCATAGCTGCCCGGGCTGGGCTGCCTCCGAGTCCGTGCCGGCGTCGCGGCGGTTGTCGGCGGGGCGGCGGTCAGCGGGGCGGCGCAGCAGCACGTAGCCGAAGCCGATCGCGGCCACGTCGCGGCTCGCGAAATCATCGAGCCAGGCGCCGACGAGCTCGGCCCAGCGCGGATCGCGGGGAGTGATCCCGCCGTCGCGCGCCCAGGTCCCGGCGTACTCGGCGGGGTCCTCCTGCTCCCGCTGGACCACCCAGGCGTCCACGCCCTCGGCGATCGCGTCCTGGAGCCAGGCGCGGGGGTGAGCGCTCCAGTCGGCGCCCTCGCGGATCTCCCAGTTGCCGAGCATCACCGCGGTGCCATCGGGCGCGAGATGCGCGGGCAGGGCCTGCAGCAGCTCGGCCAGCAGCGTGTCCCCGGCCCGCCCGCCGTCGCGGTAGGTCCAGCGGGCCTGCTCGCGCCCGCCCGCCTCGTCGGTGCTGCGGGGTGTGATGACGAACGGTGGGTTCGAGACGATGAGGTCGAACTGCTCCCCGGCGACCGGCTCGAGCAGGGAGCCGTGGCGCAGCTCGAGCTCGATCCCGTTCAGCGCCGCGTTGAAGGCGGCAACGGCGAGGGCCCGCTCGGAGAGGTCGGTCGCGACCACGTGCTCGGCGTGGCGGGAGGCGTGCAGCGCCTGGATCCCGCCGCCGCAGCCGAGGTCCAGCACCCGCCCCACCGGGGTGCGGGGCGTGAGCCGGGCGAGGGTGAGCGAGGCACCGCCCACCCCGAGCACGTGCTCGGGGCCGAGCGCGCGGCCGGTCGCGAGCTCGGAGAGGTCCGAGACGATCCACCAGTCGATCTCGCCGAGGTCGTCGCGGGCCGAGTAGGGGGCGAGGTCCATGAGCGCGCGCAGCCGCCCATCGGGTGCGGGGCCCAGCAGGCCGAGCGCGCTCGCGCCGCTGACGCCGAGAGTGGGCAGGATCGCCTCGACCTCGGCGCGGGACAGGGCCTCGCCGAGCGTGAACAGGCGCAGCAGCGCGGCGGCGGGCTCGGGGCGCGCGGCGAGGACCCGGCGGGCGGGCACGGCATCCTCGCGGCCGAGTGCGGCGGCGGCGACCGGGCCCAGCAGGGCCTCGACCGCGGCGGCCGTGTACTGGCCGGCGATCAGGTCCGCGCGCAGCGCCGCGACCTGGTCCGGCAGCACCCTCGGGGGCGCGGTGTCGATGGTGGTGGGCATGGCTACGATTGTGCCCCAGCGACCTCGGTGCGAACCGCAGGTGCGGTGCGGACGATGTGCAGGCCCTGTGCACGGGACCTGCAGGAGGAGCGGAACGGATGCGGGCTGGCAGGGCGGGCGAGCTCCTCGCCGATCTCTCCGCACCGCTCATGCGCCGCGACTGCCTCACCCACATCGAGCGGATGCCCGCCCGGGCGGGACGCCGCGGCACCTTCCCCGAGTGGACGGACCCGCGCCTGATCACCCACCTCGCCGGCCGCGGCGTCACCGCGCCGTGGATCCATCAGGAGCAGGCCGCACGCCTCGCCCATGACGGGCAGGATGTGGTGCTCGCCACCGCCACCGCCTCCGGCAAGTCCCTCGCCTATCTGCTGCCGGTGCTCACCGCCGTCGGGGCGCGCGAGTACGAGCCGGAGTCCCGCCGGGCGACGGCCCTGTATCTCTCGCCCACGAAGGCGCTCGCCGGGGATCAGCTCACCAACATCACCGCCATGGCCGACGGCGCAGGGATCCGCGACGCCCGGGTGGCGCTGTATGACGGGGACACCCCGGCCGAACAGCGCCGCTGGGTGCGCCGCCACGGCACGATCGTCCTCACCAACCCGGACATGCTCCACTTCGGGATCCTGCCCGGCCACGAGCAGTGGGCCCACTTCTTCCGGGCGCTGCGCTACGTGGTGATCGACGAGTGCCACAGCTATCGGGGCGTGTTCGGCAGCCATGTCGCGATGGTGGTGCGGCGCCTGCGACGGATCGCCTCCCACTACCGGGCAGAGCCCACCTTCATCCTCGCCTCCGCCACGACCGCGAACCCGGAGCTGTCCGCCTCGCGGCTGATCGGCCGGGACGTCGTCGCGGTCACCGAGGACGGCTCGCCCCGCGCGGGGCTCACGATCGGGCTGTGGGAGCCGGGCACCCGCACCCGTGTCGACGGCCGCGGCGACCCCGCCCGCTGGGAGGAGACCGGGCGCGGCCCGCAGCGCTCCGCTGCCGACAGGTACGTGCGCGACGCCGACGGCGTCACCGACGCAGGCGCAGGTGCCGACTCGGGGACGGAAGAGACAGCGGGGGACGGGGAGCGCAGCGAGGATCCGCTGCGCCGCTCGGCGACGACGGAGGCGGGGGCGCTGCTCGCCGACCTCGTCGAGCGCGATGTGCAGACCCTCGTCTTCGCCCGCTCGCGCCGCGGCGCGGAGCTCGTCTCCTCCTCCGCCAAGCGCCTGCTCACCCAGAAGGCGGAGCAGGCGGTCTCGCCCGGGCTCGCAGATCGCGCGAGCCGCATCGCCGCCTACCGCGGCGGATATCTGGCCCGGGAGCGGCGTGAGCTGGAGGACGCGCTGCGCTCCGGAGAGCTGACGGCGCTCGCCTCCACGAACGCGCTCGAGCTCGGCATCGACATCGCGGGCCTGGACGCGGTGGTGGTCGCGGGCTGGCCCGGCACGCGCGCCTCCCTGTGGCAGCAGTTCGGTCGCGCGGGCCGACGCCAGGACGCCGACGGTGGGGCGCTCGCCCTGTTCGTCGCCCGCGAGGATCCGCTGGACACCTACGTGGTCCACCATCCCGAGACCGTCTTCGGCGCCGAGGTGGAGGCGGCCGTGTTCGACCCCGGCAACCCCTACGTGATGACCCCGCACCTGTGCGCGGCCGCGTCCGAGCTCGCGATCCGTGACGGGGAGGAGGGCATCTTCGGCCCCACCGCTCGGGAGCTGCTCACCACCCTCGCGGCCCGCGGCGTGCTGCGCTCCCGCCCCACCGGCTGGTACTGGACCATGACGGAGTCCGCGCACGAGCTCACCGATCTGCGCGGCAGCGGCGGGGAGCCGGTGCGGATCGTCGAGCAGGCCACCGGCTCGCTGCTGGGGACGGTCGATGCGGCGAGCGCCCACACGCAGGTCCACGACGGCGCGGTCTACCTCCACCAGGGGCGCAGCTTCGTGGTGGACCACCTGGATGTGGAGCAGGCGGTCGCCTTCGTGCACCGCGAGGACCCGCTGCACACCACCCATCCGCAGACCGCCTCCACGCTGAAGATCCGCCAGGTGGACCGGGAGACGCCATGGGCGAACGGGGTGCGGCTGTGCTTCGGAACCGTGGACGTCACCGATCAGGTCACCGGGTACCAGGTCCGGGACGTGTACACCCAGGCCGTCCTCGCCCAGCACCCGCTGGACCTGCCGCCCCGCACTCTCACCACGAAGGCGGTGTGGTGGGTGGTGCCGCGCGAGCGGACCGACGCCGCGGAGATCCCCGGCGAGGATCTTCCCGGCGCGCTGCACGCCGCCGAGCATGCCGCGATCTCGATGCTGCCGCTGCTGGCGACCTGCGACCGCTGGGACATCGGCGGGCTCTCCGCCGCCCAGCACGAGGACACGGGCGAGCCGACGATCTTCGTGTACGACGGGGCGCCGGGAGGGGCCGGCTTCGCCGAGCGAGGGGCCGACGACGCCGCGGCCTGGGTGCGGGCGACCGCGGACATGATCGCCGAGTGCTCCTGCGCGGCCGGCTGCCCCGCCTGCGTGGTCTCCCCGAAGTGCGGCAACGGCAACGAGCCGCTGTCCAAGGCGCAGGCCGTGCGGCTGCTGGCGCTGCTGCACGAGTGAGACCGGCGCGGCAGCCCTCGCCGCAGGGCAGCCGCTGACAGCGGTGTCCTTGTCAGCGCTCTTCTCCGTGCGGCTCACGGTGGCGCCTCAGCGTCAGGGCCGACGTCGCCCAGCTCGACGGGCCCGGGCCCGGCGCGGGAACGGGCGCCGACCGGGGGCAGGGGCGAAGCGTCGACCTCGACCCGCACCCTCACGTCCTCGCCGTCCACCGCACAGTCGGAGAGGCGTGCACCGTTGCGGGAGGCGACCTCGGCGGCGATGCTGCAGGGCGCTGGGGAGGCGATGGCGAGAGCGTCGGCCGCGGCGAGGGAGGCGAGGTCCGCGGCGGTCTCCGCCTGGGCCTGGGCGAGCAGGACCGTGCCGAGCAGGGCGAGCGCCGCGACCATCGTGGTCGTGGCGCCGGTCCAGGCGAGCACCGCCGCGCCGCCGGTGCTCACGGCGCGCCCCCGTCGAGCAGCTGTGGCTCACGCCTGGCTTCTGCATCGGCGCTGAGGGACCAGGTCGCTCCGCCCAGCACGCCGGCAGGGGCGTGGAGAGTGCGGGTGGTCTCGACCCGCACCCAGGCGCCAGCGGTCGTGACCTGCACCTGCGTGCCGTCCCCGCCGATCCTCTCGGCGACCGCGACCGCCGCGGCGGGATCCTCCCCGCGCGCCAGCTCCCGGGCCGCGCCGCGCGCCGCCCCTTCCAGACGCAGCTGCGCTCCCAGGCCCGCCCCCGTCAGCAGCACGACCACCACCATGACCACCACGACCGGCAGCACGATCGCGGTCTCCGCGGTGGCGGACCCCCGGTCGTCCCGCAGACGGGACGACCGGGCGGACCGCGGCATCAGGACCCCTTGGCCAGGGCCGAGGTGATGATGCCCAGCAGGATCTCGCGCACCTCGCCGGAGGCCAGCAGGGCCACCAGAACCGCGGCGAAACCGCAGGCGGCCAGGACCGTGATCGCGTACTCGGCGGTCGAGGCGCCGGCCTCGCCGTGCCAGACGCGCTGCGCCGCTCGGCGCAGGCGTTCTCTCGTGCAGGTCATCGTTTTCTCCTTCGTGTCGTGGACGGCGGATGCCGCCCGGTGCGGCCCGAGGGCCGTCGGACCGCGACAGCGGGTGCCGTCGCAGGGATGCGACGACGGGTGCCGTCGCGGGGTCGACGGCCTTGTGGCCGCCGCACCGGGATCTCCCGGTGGCTGGTGCTCAGCCCGTGCCGGGGCCGAGGGAGAGGGCGCCGCCGAGCAGCGAGATCACGGTGGGCACGATCCCGAGGGCGACGAAGGCGGGCAGCAGCGCGAGCCCGGTGGGCAGCACGAGACGCACCGCGAGCTGTGCCGCGCGCACCTCCGCCTCTCTCGCCCGAGCGCGGCGCGCATCTCGCGCCGCGGAGCGCAGCACATGGGCGAGGTCCGCGCCGGTGGACTCGGCGAGCACAGCGGAGCGGCCCAGCGGCGCGAGGTCCGCTCCGAGGTGGCGGGAGCCGAGCTCGGCAGGCAGGCCGGCGGTGAGCGCCCCGGCGAGCCTCTCGAGGTCCGCGGCCTCCTCCGCGCCGGGTGGCAGGGCGGCCGCGACGGCGCCGACGGCGTGGGCGAGCGGCAGCCCGGACTCGAGAGCGCCGGCGACCAGCTCGAGCACCACGGAGGGATCGACGCGGTGGCGGTGGGGAGGGTCGGCGTTCGCGATGAGGCGCTGCATCCACCACCAGCCGAGCACCGTGAGCGCAGCCCCGGCGAGGGTGAGGAGCCGGCCCGTCGGCGTGGTCGCGAGCAGGCGCAGCGGATCCCCGCCCAGCAGCATCCCGAGTCCGAGCCCGGCGGCGGGCAGGACGAGCAGGATCCGTGCTGTCGAGCGCGGTCCTGTGAAAGCACTGCGCCGCGCCTGGGCGGCATCGTGCAGGTCGCGCAGCGCATCCGCGAGGTGCTGCAGCACCCCGGCGGTCGGGGCGCCGGTCCGTTCGCACACCGCGAGCGCGGTCGCGAGCGAGGTGATCATCTCGGTATCGCGCAGGCGCGGGGAGGCGGCGCGGTGCGGGGGTGCACCTGCCGCGGCGGCGCGAGCGAGGTCGCGCAGCTCCCCGTCGGGAAGGACGGAGGCCATCGCCGCCCAGGCCTGCCGCAGTCCGGTGCCGGTGGCGAGCACGGTCGCGAGCTGTTCGACCAGACGTGCCGTCTCGAGCACCCCCGGCAGAGGCTCCCGAGCCCGACGTGCGGAGCTGGGGGAGGGCGCGGCGGGCGCGCCAGGCGGGGCGAGCACCCAGGTGACGGCGAGCCCCGCGCCGAGCAGGCAGAGCAGGACGGGGAGGAGAGGCAGGCCAGACGGGAGGCTCACACGGCTCTCCGTCCCGTGGGCGGCGCGGACGCGGTCCGCGCGTGCTTGGTCGGGATATGAGAGCGCCCGGTCGTGGGGCGGAGGCTCCCCGTCGCAGTGCGGGTGGACGCGGTCGATGGCGACAGCTCGACACTGCAGCGCAGTCGGTCAGCGAGTGCCGCCGCGGCAGGTTCCTCGTGCAGAGTCCCGCCCTCAGGGCGCAGGGCAGTGCGGGCGGTGAGCGTGCCGTCGGCCGTGCGCTCGAGCAGCGCGATCTCCTCGAGCCGGCGCACCCCGTCGTGCCGGCCCAGATGGACCACGACCTGCAGCGCGCTCGCGACCTGAGTGGCGAGCGCTGACCTGTCGAGGCCGCCGAGCGCGCCGAGCGCCTCGAGCCGGGCGGGGACGTCTGCGGCGGTGTTCGCGTGGACGGTGCCGCAGCCTCCCTCATGCCCGGTGTTCAGGGCCTGCAGCAGCTCCCGCACCTCCGCGCCGCGGCACTCGCCGAGCACGATCCGGTCCGGCCGCATGCGCAGGCTCTGGCGCACGAGCGCGGTGAGGTCCACGGCGCCGGCACCCTCGCTGTTGGGATGGCGGGACTGCAGGTGCACCACATGCGGGTGGTCGATCGCGAGCTCGAGGACGTCCTCGACCACCACGAGCCGCTCGGTGGGTGGAGCGGTGGCGAGCATCGCGGCCAGCAGAGTCGACTTCCCGGTGCCGGTCCCACCGGTGACCAGGAACGGCACCCGGGCGGCGACGATCGCATCGAGCACCGCGCGCGCCGCCGGGGTGAACGCGCCGAGCGCTTGAAGGTCGGCGAGGTCGAGGCGCTGGGCGGCGGGCAGGCGCAGGGAGATGATCGCCCCTCCGGGGGAGAGCGGCGGCAGCACGGCGTGGAAGCGGATCCTGGAGGGGAGGTGGGCATCCACCCACGGCACCGCATCGTCCAGGCGTCGCCCGCCGGAGGTCGCGAGCCGCACCGCGAGCTCGCGCGCCTGAGCGGGGCCGAGCCGCAGCGCGGTGCGGTGCAGGCCGTCTGCGTCATCGACCCACACGGTCCCGTCGTCGTTGACCAGCAGGTCGGTCACGCCGGGGACGGCGAGGGCTTGGAGGGGGCCGAGTCCGTCCACATGATCCCGGAGTTGCGCGGTGAGCTCGAGGGTCGCCGCCGCGCCGAGAACTCGGCCCTGCCGGCGCAGGACCCGCACGATCCGCGGCACGTCGATCGGGCCGGGGCTGCGCACCAGGTCCTCGCGTACGAGGTCCAGCAGCTCCTGGAGCCCTGACAGCTCCTGGAGACCCTGCTCGCCTTCGGTGCTCATGCGCGGCCTCCACTGGTGTCCCAGTCACTGCTGGTGAGCTCCTCGAGCAGGTCGCGGGCGGCCCGGTCCGCGCCGCCGCGGCGCACATCCAGCAGCGGCACCGTGCCCGCGGAGCTGTTGCGGAAGGTGGCGGCGAGCGGCAGACCGAGGTCCTCGGCGACGTCCTGCGGGGTGAGGGGTCCGCGCCGGCGCACCACGAGCTCCACCTGCCCCGGCGGCAGCGCCCAGCTGGCCAGGCGCCGGGCGGCGGCGTGCACGGCGTGCTCCCGCGCCGGGACGAGCATGAGCAGGCGGTCCAGCTGCGTGGCGATCGCGGGGACGAGGCTCGGGGCGAGGTCCACGACGACGGTCCCGCCGAGCGGGACGAGCGCGGCGAGGGCGGGGGAGAGGTCCTGTGCGCGCGGTCCCGGTCCCTCGCCCGCCGTCAGCAGATGCACCTCGTCCACGACGGGCAGCGCGGCGCGCAGTGCCTCCCCGTCACCCGCCCCGAGACCCGCGGCAGCCTCCCAGCCAGGTCCTTCCCCGGACGGGGCTTCGACGAGCAGGTCGAGCCCTCCGCCGAGTGGGTCAGCGTCCACGAGGGTCACCGGGCCGTGCCGTCGTGCGGCGGCGGCGAGCCGAGCGGCGAGGCTCGAGGCACCGGCGCCTCCGCACCCACCGACCACACCGAGCAGGAGCGCTGCGGTGCGGGGTCGTGCGAGTTCGGCGAACTGGGCCAGCAGCTCCTCGGACTGGGCGGGAAGGGTGAGCACGGCCCGCGCCCCGGCCGCGAGCGCTTCCTGCCACAGCGCGGCGGGCGGGACGGCCTCGGTGGTCACGACGAGCAGCGCAGGGGAGGACAGCAGCGTTGAGGAGGACGACCGCGCTGCGGTGCGGCGCAGGCCGTCGCTCCCGGCGAGCTCGTCCCCGTCGATGAGAGTGCACACGGCGCCCGCGTCATGCGGTCCCACGAGCTCGATCCCGGCGGCGGTCGCGTGGTCGCGCACGAGGTCGCGCAGCGGCCCGTCGGCCCCGATCCAGCGGGCCTGCGCAGGCAGCCCAGCGCCCAGCGAGGAGCCTGCGGCGCCGGTGCCGGGGAAGCGGCTGCGCCGGCGGCGCGGGGACGGATCGTGGCGGTCGCCCGGTGCGGTGGGGACGGCGGTGTTCAGGATGTCGCCGAGCGTGGCCTCACGCGGCCCGGCGGTGGTGGAGGTGCTGGTCATGCGCCCATCGTGGGCACGCAGCGGGCCTCAGGTCAGGGCCCTGGCCTCGGCGGTGGACAGACCCGGGATGTGGAGGGAGGACGCCGCGACAGCGACTGTGCACAGGCGGGACAGAGGTCCTTGCACACCCTCGCCGGACCGCGTAGTGTGATCTGCACAACGACGAATACCGGCATCGGAACCCACGTACGAGTGGTCCACGCAACGGACCGGCTGTGAGGCGTCGACAGCGCCACCGCAGCCAGACAACGTGTACGCCTGATCCCGTTGCAAATGGCTCGTCAGGAGCGGCGGCGCGAGAGATCGCGACGCCGCTCCACCATGTTCGGAGCGGGTCCGGGCCAGTCCGGCGTAGCAGTGCTCCGGCGCGCCTGACGGGCCGGGGCGACGAGCACTCCGCCCGTCGGCCCCGAACCTGCCGAACCGCTCAGAACTCGAGATCGACGACCACCGGGGCGTGGTCCGAAGCGCCCTTGCCCTTGCGCTCCTCACGGTCGATGAACGAGCCGGTGACCGCCTTCTGCACGGCGGGGGAGCCCAGCACGAAGTCGATCCGCATCCCCTCCCGCTTCGGGAAGCGCAGCTGCTGGTAGTCCCAGTAGGTGTAGACGCCGGGGCCCGGGTGATCCAGCCGCACCACGTCGGCGTAGCCAGCGTCCACGATCGCGGTGAAGGCGGCGCGCTCGGGCTCGGTGACGTGGGTCTTCCCCTCGAAGAAGTCGATGTCCCACACGTCCTCATCCAGCGGGGCGACGTTGAAGTCGCCCACGAAAGCGGTGCGGGAGGCGGCGTCCTCGGCGAGGGCCCGCTCACCCTCCGCGCGCAGCGCCTCGAGCCAGCGCAGCTTGTAGGCGTAGTGCGGGTGGCCGATCTCGCGGCCGTTGGGCACGTACAGCGACCAGATCCGCAGCCCGTCCCCGACGATCCCGCCGAGAGCGCGGGCCTCGACCACGCCGGTCTCGTCCTCGGGCCAGGTGGGCAGGTCCGGCAGCTCGGTGCGCACGTCCGTCAGGCCCACGCGTGAGATCAGGGCGACGCCGTTCCACTGGTTCAGCCCGTGCGCGGCCACTTCGTAGCCCGCGGCCTCGAGCGCGGTGAGATCCAGCTGCTGAGGCTTCGCCTTGATCTCCTGCAGGGCGAGCACGTCCACGTCGTGCCGCTCGAGGAAGGCGAGGACCCGCTCCATGCGGGCACGGAGGGAGTTGATGTTCCAGGTCGCGATGCGCATGGGCACGATCCTACGGTGGACGGCGAACAGGCGTGGGAACAGGGACGACGTCGTAAGATGCGGGCATGGCGCGCGCACTCGTGACCGGCTCCACCTCTGGTCTGGGACTCGAATTCGCCTGGCAGCTGGCCGGGACGGGACACGATCTCGTGCTGGTCTCCCGCGCCGAGGATCGCCTCCACGCGGTCGCCGCCCAGATCCGCGACGTCCACGACTGCGACGTCGAGGTCCTGCCCGCGGATCTCTCCGTGCGCGAGGAGCTCGAGCGCGTCGCGATCCGCCTCACCGACCCGGTGGACCGCGTCGAGCTGCTCGTGAACAACGCCGGCTACGGGCTGCGCGGCGGCTTCCTCGAGATCGGGATCGAGGACCACGAGCGCCAGATGGACACCCTCATGCGCGCCGTGCTCGTCCTCTCCCACGCCGCGGCCCGCACCATGGTCCAGCGCCGAGTCGGCGCGATCCTCAACGTCTCCTCGCTGGCCGGATACACCGCGGCCGGGCCCTACGCCGCCTCCAAGAGCTGGGTCACCGTCTTCACCGAGTCCCTCGCGATGGAGCTCAAGGGCACCGGCGTCACCGCCACCGCGCTCCTGCCCGGTTTCGTGCAGACCGAGTTCCATGAACGGGCCGCGATGCGAATGGACGGCCTGCCGCGGATCACCTGGTTGAAGGCCCCGTACGTCGTCGAGCAGGCGCTGCGCGACACCGCCAAGGGCACTGTGCTCTCGATCCCGTCGGTGAAGTACCGCACCGCCGGGGAGATGTCCCGGATCGCGCCCCGCCCGATCGTGCGCGCCCTGACCTCCCCGTCCTGGTACGGACGGCTCCAGGCCCGGGCCGTGCACGCCTCGCGCCGCCGCGCCTCGCGTCGCAACCTCCGCGCCCCCTGGCAGCGGGACACCGAGTCCTGAGCGCGGCGGCGTCGACTACCCTGTGCCGCATGTCCGGCACCACTCCCGCCCCCGCCCAGTCCCTCCCGATCGAGGACGCCCGCGAGCGTCTGCGCGTCCTCATCCGCGACCTCGCCGTGGTGCGCGGCCGCGTCACCCTCTCCTCGGGAGCGGAGGCGGATCACTACGTTGACCTGCGCCGCATCACCCTCCACCACGAGGCCGCGCCGCTGGTCGGCCGCATCATGCTGGACCTGCTGCGCCGCGAGGGCCTGGTCCCCGGTGTCGAGGCCGTGGGCGGGCTGACCCTCGGCGCGGACCCGGTGGCGACCTCCCTCCTGCACGCCGCCGCGGCCGGGGGTGCTGAGCCGCTGGACGCCTTCGTGGTGCGCAAGGCCAACAAGGCCCACGGCCTGCAGCGCCGCATCGAGGGCCCGGACGTCACCGGGCGCCGTGTCGTCGCCGTCGAGGACACCTCCACCACCGGCGGCAGCGTCCTGACCGCCTGCGAGGCCCTGACCGAGGCGGGCGCGGACATCGCCGCCGTCGCCGTGATCGTCCACCGCTCCGACGCCTCCCGCGAGGCGGTCGAGGCCGCTGGGTACCGCTACCTCGCCGCCTTCGACATCTCCGAGCTCGAGATCTGAGGCCGACGGCTTCACGGCAGACCAGACAGGAAGGCCCCGGACTCGCGATCAGCGTGGCCGGGGCCTTCCTGATGCAGTGGCTCAGACCTCGCCGAAGGCGAAGGTGTCGCAGGCCGCGACCGTGCCCTGCTCGTAGCCGGTGGTGAACCAGGTGCGGCGCTGCTCGGAGGAGCCGTGCGTCCATGTCTCCGGCTGCACGCGACCGCCGGCGACCTCGCCCTGGATGTGGTCATCGCCCACCGCGCTCGCCGCGGACAGCGCCGACTCGATGTCCTCGTCCGTCAGCGGGGCGAGCATCGTGTTGCCGTTGTCATCGAGCGTGTTCGCGGCGTGGTGCGCCCACACCCCGGCGTAGCAGTCAGCCTGCAGCTCGAGCCGCACGCCATCGGACTGCGGGCCGGTCTCGCGGCGGTCGATGCGCTCCATCGTCCCGGAGAGGTTCTGGATGTGGTGGCCGTACTCGTGCGCGACCACGTACATCTTCGCGAGCTGCCCGCCGTCGGAGCCGTACTGGGTGCTCAGCGCATCGAAGAAGGACACATCCACGTACAGCGATATGTCCGCTGGGCAGTAGAAGGGGCCCACGTCCGCGGTGGCCGCGCCGCAGCCGGTCTGCACGGTGCCGTCGAAGACGACGCCCTGCGGCTCGACGAAGTCGATGCCCGAGGCCGGAGCGAGCTGGGACCACAGCGAGTCGGCCGATTCGACGGTGGCCTGGACCAGGCAGTCATCACGCTCGTTCGCGTCCGCGCCCGTCTGGCACTGCTCGAGCGCGCCGCCCTGCGCGACCGGGCCCTGCTGCGTGGTGGTCCCGCCGCCCAGAAGATCCAGCGGGTTCCCGCCGAGCAGCGCGTAGACCAGCACGATCACGAGCAGCAGGCAGCCGCCGGCGCCGCCGATCTTCAGACCGCCGCCACCGCGCCCGCCACCGCCGCGCGGGAACATCCCGCCCGGCCGCATCCCGCCCCCGCCACCGGCGGAGACGTTGTCGGAGCGGATCTCCGCATTCGGGTTGAAGGTCATGCCGACAGAGTAGACCGGAACCCGTGCGTGAACAGCAGGAATCGGCACAGTGGAGATCCTTCGCAGGAGATGCGCGAAGACCGTGCGCAGCGACCATCGGCGCAAGCGCGGCGTCTACGATGAGCGCGCCGCGGCCCTGCCCGCTGCGGTGCGGCCCGGGCCTCCGGCGCCGGTGCATCCCCCCGCGAGGAGACCTGCATGAACATCGTCAATTGGGCCGTCTCGACCATGGACGCCCTGGGACCGCTGGGCGTGTTCCTGCTGATCCTCGGCGAGAACCTCTTCCCGCCGATCCCCTCCGAGGTGATCCTCCCGCTCGCCGGCGTCTCCTCCGCAGGTCCCGAGGGCTCCTATGTGCTGATGCTGCTCGCCTCGATCGCAGGCTCGGTGGCCGGGGCGCTGCTGCTCTACGGGCTCGGGAGGCTGCTGGGTCCCGAGCGGCTGCGCACGATCGTGCTGCGGATGCCGCTGGTGCACCTCGAGGACTACGACAAGACCGTCGCCTTCATGGACCGCCACGGTGACAAGGCCATCTTCTTCGGCCGCTTCGTGCCCGGTATCCGCTCGCTGATCTCCATCCCGGCGGGTCTGTACGCGATGCCGCTGGGGATGTTCACCCTCCTCACGGCGCT
>Ga0079224_100002079_pt1 | contig 23968 bp, 16 predicted proteins | sample Stecom2015_FD_80414 | JGI IMG/M metagenome (GOLD analysis project Ga0079224, IMG submission 80414) | Agricultural soil microbial communities from Utah to study Nitrogen management - Steer compost 2015 | ecosystem: Environmental > Terrestrial > Soil > Agricultural land | place: USA: Utah... | reverse complement strand
CCGGCACGAACGCCAGATACGCCGCCCCGCACACCACATCGAGCGCCACGTGGGTATGCTGCTGCCACCAGGCCGCCGGCGTCACCACCGTCCCGTTCAACTCCACGCCGAACCAGGCGCGCTCCAGTTCATACGGCTCCGCCACCCGCACCGGCCCGCGCAAAGCCTCCGCAAAATACCGCTGCCCGTCATAGACCGCCACCATCAGCAACAGCGGCAGCAAAAACCGCCCGATCACTCGCAACGCCGGCCCCGCATAATAAATCGCCAGCGCCGCCGCGACGAGCGCCGCATGATCCGCGCGCAATCCGCCGAGCGCCGCATGAACCGCCAAAAACACCGCGCCGATTCCCGCCGGCGCATACCGGCCCGCCGCGCTCAGCCCGCCCCACCAGACGCGCCAATCCGCAAAAAATTTATCGGTCCGCATGTTCACAGCGCCTTGTCGTAAAGCCGCAGGGTCTGCACCCGATTCCCCCCCAGTCGCTTCACCAAAGCCAACGTCTCCTGGTTATCCTCCAGTATCCACGAGAACTCCAACGTCTGGTAATCCGACGCCTTCAGCAGCGCGTGCATGTTGATCATGAACAACGCCGGCAGCCCGAGCTGCCGCGCCTTGGTCTTCACCCCGAGCAAAAACAGCCGGATGCCCTTCAGCTTTTTCCGTTTCGTCAACAGGTGCCACCACCCGAGCGGAAACAGCCGCCCGCCGATCCGCCGGATGATCTCGTTCATGTCCGGGATCGCCACCATGATCGCGAGCGTCTCCCCGTCCTTCTCCGCAAACAGCACCGTCCGCGGATCGATGAACAACCGGTATTGCTCCGCATACTTCAAAAACTCCGCCTGCGAGATCGGCTGCGCCCCCCAGTTCTCGCGCCATGCCTCCGCGAACACCTCCGCCAGCCGCCCCGCCTCGCCCGGCAGGTCCGCCATGTTCAATTCGCGCACAGTGACTCCGGACGCCACCCGGCTCGCCACCGCGACGATCCGGTCATATTGCTCCACATTCCAATGCGGCCAGTCGATCCGACACACGAACAGGTCCTTCGCCTTCCGGTAACCCGCCGCCTCGATCAGCGCGCGATAATACGGCGGCGTGTAAGCCATGCCCGCCATCGGTGCGTGCTCAAAGCCGTCCAGCAGCACGCCGGCCTCGTCCTGGATGCTGAAATTCGCCGGACCGCGCGCGACCTTCAGCCCGCGTTGCCGCAACCAGTCCTCGGCCGTCCGCAGCAGCGCCGCCGCCGTGGCGGGATCGTCCTCGCATTCGAAAAACCCGAAGAACCCCGCGCCATCGTCATGCGCCGCCAGATGCCGCGTATTGTGCAACGCCGCGATCCGGCCCACGATTTCAGACCCGCGCCACGCGAGGAAAAACCGACCCGCCGAATGCTTGAAAAAGTCCCCTCGACGCGGATCGATCTGCCGGCCGATGTCGGCATAAACCGGCGGCACCCAGACCGGATGATCGCGATAAATCGTCTCGGGATAAAAAATGAAATTTCGGCGCTCCCGCGCTGAGTCAACCGGCCGGACTTCAACCATATGCGGGGACTAGGCGCCGGCGATGATGATGGCGAGAAGCAAGTTCGCCGGCGCGTGATGCCAATCCACTTTCAGCCTTTTCACGTCCGGCGATTTGCCGTTCCTTGAACGTTTTCCCGTATGCGTAATCCGTCCGACACTCCCGGCCAAGCTCCGGAACCACTCGCCTTGGTCGGCATCGGCTGCCGGTTGCCCGCCGGGATCGCCAGCGCCGCCGGACTGTGGAACTTCCTGCAAAGCGGCGGCGACGCCATTCGCGAGGTGCCGGCGGATCGCTGGGATGTCCTGCGTTTCCACGATCCCAATCCGGATCGGCAGGGCAAAACCTACACCCGGCACGCGGGGTTTCTCGACGCGTTGCCCACGCAGTTCGACGCCACCGCCTTCGGGCTCTCGCCGCGCGAGGCGGCCTACCTCGACCCCCAGCAACGCCTGCTGTTGGAAACCACCTGGGAAGCCTGCGAAAACGCCGGGCTGCCGATCGACACCCTGCGCGGTTCCGCCACCGGCGTGTTCATGGGCGGCTTCACGCTCGACATGATGATCACGCTGCTCAGCCCGCTGAACCGCGAGCTGATCGGCAGCCACACCGCCACCGCGGCCACCATGACGATGCTGGCCAACCGCCTCTCTCACGTCTTCGACCTGCGCGGGCCCAGCATCACCTGCGACACCGCCTGCTCCTCGTCGCTGACCGCATTTCATCTCGCCTGCCAGTCCGTCTGGCGCGGCGAATGCGCCCAGGCCGTGGTCGGCGGGGCCAACGTGATGCTGCGGCCCGAGTTTCCCATCGCGATGAGCAAGGGCCGGTTTCTCTCGCCCGACGGCCGTTGCAAGACTTTCGACGCCGGCGCCGACGGCTACGGCCGCGGCGAAGGCGCCGCCGTCGTGATCGTCAAACCGCTCGCCCAGGCCCGGCGCGACCGCGACCGCATTTACGCCGTGGTGCACGGCACCGGCGTCAATCAGGACGGCCGCACGCCCGGCATCACGTTGCCCAACGGCGAAGCGCAGGCCGACCTGATGCGCTCCGTTTATGCGCGCGCCGCGATCGATCCGCGGCAGATCCGCTACGTCGAGGCCCACGGCACCGGCACGCAGGCGGGCGACACCACCGAGGCCGCCGCCATCGCCGAGGTGCTCGGCCGGCAACGCCCGCGCGACCAGCCGCTCCTGATCGGTTCCGTCAAAACCAACTTCGGCCATCTCGAAGCGGCGTCGGGCATCCTCGGCGTGATCAAGATTGCGCTCTGCCTGCACCACCGTGCGGTGCCGCCCAACCTGCATTTCCACACGTCCAATCCCGCGATCCCGTTCACCGATTGGGGCCTGCGCGTGCCCACCGCCACGGAGGCGCTGCCCGCCGCCCCCGCCGACGTGCTCGCCGCCGTCAACTCGTTTGGCTACGGCGGCAGCAATGTGCACGCGGTGCTCGGCACCACGCCGGCCGTCAACGGCCACGCCGCGGCCCCGACCGCCGGGCGCGACGCCGCGACACCCGCGCCGCTCCGCCTGTTTCCCTTTTCCGCCCGCTCGCCCGAGGCTCTGCGCGAACTGACCCGCGCCACTGCGGATTGGCTCAACGCGGCCGGCGCGGACACCGATCCCGCCGACCTCGCCCACACGCTCGCCCGGCGGCGCAGCCATCACCTGCACCGCGCGGTCGTCATCGCCCGCGACCGGTGCGAACTGCACGCCGGCCTCGCCGCGCACGCCGCCGGCGAACCCTCGCCGCTGGTGCTCACCGGGCAGAGCGACGCCGCCTGCGCCCCCGTTTTCGTTTTCACCGGCATGGGCCCGCAGTGGTGGGGCATGGGCCGCGAACTCTGGCAAAGCGAACCCGTTTACCGCGCCGCGATCGAGGAGGTGGAGCGGCACTTCGCGCCCCTGGCCGGTTGGTCGTTGCGCGATGCGATGCTCCAGCCCGAGGCGCAATCACGCATCACCGACACCGCCGTGGCGCAGCCGGCCAACTTCGCGCTGCAATACGCGTTGGCGCGGCTTTGGGCCGCGTGGGGCATCAAGCCCGCCGCGATCATCGGTCACAGTGTGGGCGAAATCGCCGCCGCCGCGGTCGCCGGCAGCCTGAGCCTGGCCGATGCCGTGCGCGTGGTTTACCACCGCAGCCGGTTGCAACAGCCGCTCGAAGGTCTCGGCCGCATGCTGGCCACCAACCTCACCCCCGCGGAAGCGGCCGAGATCGCCGCAGGGTTGAGCGATCTGGTTTCCGTCGCCGCGATCAACAGCGCCCAATCCACCGTGCTCGCCGGCGATGCCGCCGCACTGGAGGAACTCGCGGAAGGCCTCGAGGCCGAGGGCCGCTTCGCCCGTTTCCTGCGCGTCGAGATCGCCTATCACAGCCATCAAATGGAGCCGCTGCAGGACGCATTGGTCGCGGCGCTGGCCGACCTCGCGCCGCGTCCGCCGGCCATCCCGCTCTTTTCGACGGTGACCGGCGCGCGTGTGACCGACGCGGTTCATGACGGACATTATTGGTGGCAAAACCTGCGCCAGACCGTGCGCTTCGGCGACGCGGCCGACGCGTTGGTCGGTGAAGGTTACCGCACGTTTTTGGAAGTCGGTCCGCATCCGGTGCTGGCCGGCGGTCTGCAGGAAGGGCTCGCCGCGCAAGCCACCACCGGCCTGTGCGTGTTTTCACTCAAACGACAGGAACCCGAGGCGATCACCCTGCGCCAGGCCCTCGCCGCCCTCCACCTTCGCGGAGCGTCACCGGATTGGGCAGCCGTCAATGACGGTGCGACGGGACACCTGATCGACCTGCCCGCCTACCCCTGGCAACGTGAGGAACTCTGGATCGAATCCACCGCCAGCAAACAGGACCGGCTCGCTGCAGCGGGCCCGGCCTTGCTCGGCGCGCGAAAATTCGCCGCCGGTTATCAACGCGAAATCCGGCTCAGCCCCGCCCTGCTGCCTTGGCTCGACGACCACCGGGTCGAGGACGCCACGGTGTTTCCGGCAGCCGGTTACGTGGACGCGATGGTGTCGGCGGCGCGCGATCTGCGGCCGAAGCAACCGTCGTTCACTCTCGAGGCGGTGGCGTTTCACCACCTGCTCGTGCTGGCGCCCAACGAGGACAGCCTGCTGCAGCTCGATTACGATGCGACCACCGGCGCCTGCCGGCTCGAAAGCGCCCGCGCCGGCCGGCCCGAGGTCTGGCAACTGCACGCGTCGGCCCGGTTGGTGCAGGGCGAAATCGCGCCGCCGCCCGCACCCGTTGATCTCGCGGCCGTGTCCGCGCAATTCGCCGACTCGCTTGATCCCGACGCCATTTACGCCGACCTGCGCGCGCGCCGGCTCGATTACGGTCCGGCCTTCCGCCGCCTGACCTCCATCCGCCGCCGGCCCGGCTCGGCGCTGGTGCGACTCGCGGCCCTCCCGGATGACCGCCGACACGCCCTCCATCCCGGTCTGCTGGACGGCGCGTTTCAAGCCCTGCTCGGCGCCCTCGACACCAACCGTGCACCGACCGGCACCGCCTTCGTGCCCGTCGGGGTGGATCGCATCACCGTGTTTGCCTCGCCGGACGGCGACTGCTTCGCGCAGGTCGAATTGACCGAAATCACGGCGCAAACCCTGACCGGCCACGTGCGGGTTTTCGCCGCCGACGGCCACACGCTGATCGATCTGCGCGGCATCCGCTGCCGCGCCCTCGAGGCCGCGACCGAAACCGCGAACGGCCCCGGTGTCTGGATCGAAACGTGGGAACCCGTGACCGACGCGACCGGCCCCGCATTGACCGGCTCGCTGCTCGTGCTCGGACCGGAACAAACCACGGCCAAGCTCGCCGCCGCGCTGCGCGACATCGCTCCCGATCTGACGGTGCGGTGCGGCGAGCAACCGGATGCCGACGACGCAACTGTCACCGCGATCATTGACGCGCGCGGGTTGGCCCGACCGGAGTCCGATCCCGCCGCGCAATGCCACGAACTCGGCCGGTGGTGGACGGCATTGTCCACCCGCCCCACGCCGCCGCGCCTCGTCGTGCTGACGCGCGGCGCGCAAACTGTCGCCGACGCTGCGGTCACCCAACCGGAGTCAGCCGGCGTTTGGGGACTCGCCCGCGTCGCCCGCCTGGAGTTGCCGGAACTGGATTTGCGTCTGGTTGATCTCGAACCGGCGACGAACGCCGCCGACGCCGCGCTCCGCATCCTCGCGCTGCCGGCCGGAGAAAATGAATTCGCGGTGCGCGGCGACCAGGCGCTGGTGCGACGGCTCGTGACGGCGCCGCCCCCGCCCGGTCCGGTCACCGTGCCCGCCGCCCCCGACACGGCCTGCCGCCTGCACATCGGTGAACCCGGCCGCATCGCCAGCCTGCACCTACAACAAATCACCCGCGCGGCTCCGCACGACCACGAGGTCGAGGTGTGCGTGCGGCAGGCTTCGCTCAACTTCAAGGATGTGCTCAAGGTGCTCGGCACCCTCGATGAAAAGGTCGTCGCCGGTTCCTACTTCGGCAGCCACCTCGGCATGGAATACACCGGCGTCATCACCGCCGTCGGCCGCGCGGTGTCCGCTTTCAAGGTCGGCGATCCGGTTTACGGTTCCGCGCGCACCGGTGCGATGCAGACCCATCTGCGGCTCGATCCGCAACAGGACCTCGTCTTCCCCTGCGATGACGCCGATTTCACCCCGCAATTCCTGCCCGCCATCACCGTCTGGCGCGGCTTGCACGAGGTCGCGCGGCTCGGGGCCGGCGAACGCGTTCTGATCCACAGCGCCACCGGCGCGGTCGGGCTCTACGCGGTGGCCTACGCGCAGTCGGTCGGCGCGGAAATCTTTGCCACCGCCGGCAGTGAATCCAAACGCGCGCACCTGCGCTCGCTCGGCCTCAAGCACGTTTACGATTCGCGCTCGCTCGCGTTTGCCGACGCCATCCGCGAGGCCACCGGCGGTCGCGGCGTGGATGTCGTGCTCAATGCGCTCGCCGGCGAATTTCTCCGGCAAAGCCTCGCCCTGCTCGCGCCCTACGGCCGCTTCATCGAGATCGGCAAACAGGACATCGCCGCCAACACCGGCCTGCCGCTGGAGGGTTTCAACCGCAACCTCACCTTCGCCGCGATCGACGTGGACCGCATGGTGGCCGAGCGCCGCGACGAATTCATCCGGCTCATCCACGAGACCAATCGCGCGCGCACCGCCGGCATTCTGCGCGATCCGCCGACCAAAGTTTTCAAGGCCAGGGATGCCGCCGATGCGTTCCATCTCCTCGCCCAAGCCAGGCACATCGGCAAGGTCGCGCTCGAATTCGATTTGCAGGGCGCCACGGTCACCGAGCGCGGCGTCACGCTGCCCATCCGCGCGGACGCGGCCTACCTCATCACCGGCGGTCTCGGCGGTTTCGGCGCGGAGACCGCCCGCTGGCTCGCCGCCCGCGGGGCGCGTCACCTCGTGCTCACCGGCCGGCGCGGTGAATCCACGCCCGGCGCAGACGAGCTTCGCCGTGAATTGACCGCGCAGGGCGCCAACGTGGAAATCCTCGCGCTCGACGTTGCCGATGCGCCAGCGGTGGAACAACTCGTCGCCCGCCTGGCGGCGGCAAATGCGCCGTTGCGCGGCGTCTTCCACGCCGCCGGCGTGCTCGCGGACCGGCCGCTCGCCGATCTCACCGCGGGGGATTACGCGGCGGTCTTCGGCCCCAAGGTCACCGGGACGCTCGCGCTCGATCGCGCCACGCGCGAGCTGCCGCTGGAGCATTTCGTGTTGTATTCGTCGATCACCGCCGCCTGTGGCAATCCCGGCCAGGGCAACTACGCCGCGGCCAACGCCATCATGGACGCGATCGCCGCGCGGCGACGCTCGCTCGGTTTGGTCGCCACCAGCATCAACTGGGGCGCCATCGCGCGGGTGGGCATGGCCGCCCGCGACGAAACCGTGGCCCGTCAGCTGGACTCGCTCGGCCTGCAGGGCGTCGAACCGATGGCCGCACTCGAGGCCTTCGCGCAGCGCGCCGCATCCGCACCGCCCGCGTTCATTCTGGCCGATATCGATTGGAGCCGCTGGAACCGGCAGCATCCGTCCCCGGCCGGCGCGCCGATGCTCCGGCATCTTGCCGGCGTCGCGGAGGAAACCTCCGTGCAAGGTGAAGCCCTGCCCGCCGGTTTTGACCGTCTGCCCGGATCAGCGCGCCGGATGGTGGTGGCCGGGATCGTGCGCGACCTCACCGCCGCCACCCTCAAGACCACCGCGGACCGCCTCGAAACCAACCGCCCGCTCAACCAGCAGGGCGTTGATTCGCTGATGGAAATCGAACTGCGCCTGATCCTCGGCAAGGCGCTCGGCGTCACCCTCTCGCGCATGGACTTCGCGCAGGCCGCCAACCTGGACGCGCTGACCGCGGTCTATGCCGACCGCCTCGGCATCGCCGACGACGAAGCCGGCACCGAGGTCGATCAACTGTCCGGCGCCGAATTGGATGCGTTGCTCGCCTCGCTCGAATCCACGACAAATCGCAGCGCATGAGCGAGGAAACGAAACCAGCCCTGACCGACGAGGAAAAGCGCTCACGGGTAAAGGCGTTGCTGCAAAGCCGCCGCCGGCCGGACGCCCCACTGTCGCCGGCGCCCGCCCCACCGACCGGCACCGGGCTGCACGATCTGCCCGGCGTGCGGGAACTCGTCGCCCGCAAGGCCGCGCTCGCGGCCCGGGGGTTGCCCAATCCCTATTTCCAACCGCACGACGGCGCGGCCGGCGCGCGCTCCGTCATCGCCGGGCGCGAGCTCATCAATTTCTCCAGCTACAACTACCTCGGCTGGTGCGGCGATGACCGCGTCTCCGCCGCCGCCCGCGCGGCGATCGACCGCCACGGCACCTCCGCCTCCGCCAGCCGCATCGCCTCCGGCGAACGCCCCCTGCACCGCGAACTGGAACAGGCGCTCGCCGCGCACTACGGCACGGAGGATTGCGTGGTGTTCGTCAGCGGTCACGCGACCAACGTCACCGTGATCGGCCACCTGCTGGAACCGGGCGACCTCATCCTGCACGACGCGCTGATCCACAACAGCGCGCTGCTCGGCGCGCAGCTTTCCGGCGCGCGCCGCCTGCCGTTTCCGCACAACGACTGGGCGGCGCTCGACCGCCTGCTCACCGCGCACCGCGCCGCGCATCACCGCGTGCTGATCATCATCGAGGGCGTTTACAGCATGGACGGTGACGTGCCGGACCTGCCGCAGTTCATCGCGGTCAAGAAGAAGCACGATGCCATGCTCATGGTGGACGAGGCGCATTCGCTCGGCGTGCTCGGCGCGCACGGCGGAGGCATCGGCGAACACTGCGGCGTCACCTCCACCGACGTTGATCTATGGATGGGCACGCTGAGCAAAACGCTGGCGAGCTGCGGCGGCTACATCTGCGCCTCCCACCCCGTGGTCGAGTATCTCAAATACACCGCCCCCGGCTTCCTCTATAGCGTCGGTATCGCTCCGCCGTTGGCGGCGGCCGCGCTGTGCGCGCTCCAGCTCACGCACGCGGAGCCCGGCCGCGTGCAAGCCCTGCGCGAACGCGCCGAGTCGTTGCGCACACAGTTTCGCGCCGCCGGTTGGCAGGTGGGCCCCGGCGCGCATTCCGCGGTCGTGCCGCTGATCGTCGGCGATCCGGACCGCGCCCTGCACCTGGCCCACGCGCTCTTCACCGCCGGCATCAACGTGCAGCCGATTTTGCCGCCCGCCGTCGAACCCAACCAGGCGCGGCTCCGCTTTTTCCTCTCGGCCCTGCACACGCCGGAAGATATCGACCTGACGGTGCGCGCCGTCGGCGCGTCCATCGAAAACGTGTAACCCCGCCAACCGCCCATGCCCTTGAAAGATCAACACGTGCTCATCACCGGCGGCTCGAGCGGCATCGGCCTCGCGCTCGCCCGGCAAGCGGCGGCGGCCGGCGCACGCGTGAGTCTGGTGGCGCGGGATTCCGCCAAGCTCGACGCAGCCCGTGCGTCGATCCTCACGGCCCTTCCCGGTGCCGCCGTCGTGACCGTCTCCGCCGATGTCGCGGTCGAGGCCGAGGTGTTGGCCGCGTTGCAGACGGCGGAGGACGCGCACGGTCCCGTGGACATGCTCGTCACCTCGGCCGGCGTGGCGCATCCCGGTTATTTTGAAGACCTGCCGGTGAGCGTGTTTGAGCACACCATGGCGGTGAACTATTTCGGCACACTGTATTTTCTGAAGGCGGTCGTGCCGGGTATGCGCCGGCGCGGACGGGGCCACCTCGTGTTGATCTCCTCCGGCGTCGGCCTCTACGGCTTCTTCGGCTACACGCCCTACGCGCCGGGCAAGTTCGCGTTGCGCGGCCTCGCCGAATGCCTGCGCGCCGAGCTCAAGGACACCGGGGTCGGCGTGACGATTGTTTATCCCCCCGACACCGACACCCCGCAGTTGGAGGCGGAGAATCGCAGCAAACCGCCGGAAACCCAGGCGGTCACGTCCACCGGCGGGCTATGGTCCGCCGAGGATGTGGCGCGCGTGACCCTGCGCGGTGTGCGTCGCGGCCGGTTTGTCGTCACGCCCGGCCTGCCCATCACCGCGCTGTTCTGGCTGGGCGGTTTGCTTGCGCCGTTCATCAACTGGAGCTTCGACCGCACCATCCGGCAGGCGCGGGCGAAAAAACCCGCCGGCCAACCGTCGCCATGACCGTCTTCGATGCCTGGGCGGGCCTCGCCTTGCCTGTCGTCTGCCTGCTGCTGTTGTTGAGCGCCGCCATTCGCGCGCCCGGCACGCGTCACGCGCGCGTCTCCCGAGAGGGCGGCTCCGCTTTTCTCGGCGAGCGAATCATGCACCTCGGCTACGGCTGGATCGACCTGCTCGCGCGCGGTTGCGCCCGGCTCGGTCTCGATGCCGCCACGCTTTCCTGGCTCTCGCTCGCCCTCGGCGGCGTATCCGGCGCGCTCGTCGGCGCGGGCCTTCCGGGCAGCGCCGCCTGCGCGCTCGCGTTGAGCGGACTCGGCGACGGTCTCGACGGTGCCGTCGCCCGCATCCGGGGCACCGCTTCGCGCGGCGGCGCGGTGCTCGACTCGGCGCTCGATCGCTACGTGGAGTTTTTTCTCTTCGCGGGACTGCTCTGGTTTTTCCGCCACGAACCGATCGCCCAACTCGTCGTCGTCACCGCGCTCTTCGGCGGGTTCATGGTCACCTACTCCACCGCCAAGGCCGAGGCGCTGCAAACAACACCGCCGCGCGGCTGGATGAAACGCGCCGAACGCCTCGTGTGGCTGGCCGGCGGTTTCGCCGTCGCGGCCGCCGCCGGTTTGTTCGGCTGGTCGGCCGCCCCCGTGCTGCTCGCCGTGTGCGCGATCATCGCGCTTTTCGCCAACGCATCCGCCATCCTGCGCCTGCGCGCCCTCGCCCGCGCCGTGCGCACCTGAGCCGGCCATGTCGCTTGTCCGTCAGCTCCGACTGCTCGTCCGCCACGTGCGTTACGCGAACGCCGCGTGGAGCGAATCCGGACGCCGCAAACGCGCCGAGGCCCTCGAAACGCTTTTCCACGGCGTCAACGCGTGGCTCCGCGAGAGCGGCGTCGAACACTGGATCTGCTACGGCACGCTGCTCGGCTGGTGGCGCGAGGGCCGCATCCTCTCCCATGACCGCGACGTGGACTTCGCCGCACCGGTCGCCTGCTACGACACGCTCAAGGCCGCCGCCTCGCGCCTGCCGCGCGGCTTTCAATTACACGACACATCACGCCTGCACGGCGGGCCCAAGTTCTACATCAGCCACAACGGCTGGGAGGCCGATGTGTATTTCATGGTCGAGACCGACGGCGCGCTGCGGCCCATCCTCAACAGCACGCTGCCGGGCGACACCACGCCGTTTCCGCGCGCGTTGTTTTATCCAGCCCGCGACGCGAAGTTCCTGGGCGTGGATACCCGCGTGCCGGCCGAGCCCGAGCGCTACCTGCGGCACATTTACGGCTACATCGGTCCCGACGCCGAGCTCGACCCCGTGACGCGCTACTACCGGCCGTGCGCCTGAAAACTTACGATTCAATCCGATATTTTTCTGCCCCCTCATCTTTCTGCCAATCCGTCCCTGAACCGGATTTATGACAGAAAAATGGAGGGGCAGAAAAATAAACAAACCCCCGCCTCACTCGCCGCGAATAAACGCGTCCGTGCGCTCGCGCGCCACATGGTCGGTGAACTGCACCGGCGGCGTCTTCATGAAGTAACTCGACGGCGCGTCGAGCTGGCCCGAGAGACCGCGGTCGAGCGCGAGCTTGATGCAGCGCACCGCGTCGATCACCACGCCGGCCGAGTTGGGCGAATCCCACACCTCGAGCTTCACCTCGCACTTGAGCGGCACGTTGCCGAAGGTGGTTCCCTCCAAATAAATGTGGCACCACTTGCGGTCCTGCAGCCAGGGCACGTAATCGCTCGGGCCCACGTGCACGTTGTCCGCCGGCATCGGCTCGCCGAGCTGGCTGGTGACCGCGTTGGTCTTGGAGATTTTTTTCGAGTCGAGACGCTCGCGCTCCAGCATGTTGAGGAAATCGGTGTTGCCGCCGAAATTGAGCTGATACGTCCGATCCAGCCGCACGCCGCGTTCGCGGAACAGGTTCACCAACGTGCGATGCGTGATCGTCGCGCCGACCTGCGACTTGATGTCGTCGCCGATGATCGGCAGCCCGCGCGCCTTGAACTTCGCCTGCCACTCCGGATTCGACGCGATGAACACCGGGATGCAGTTCACAAAACCGCAGCCCGCCGCGAGCACCTGCTCGGCATACCAACGCGTCGCGATCTCGGAGCCCACCGGCAGGTAGGAGACGACGACATCGGTCCGGGTCTCCTTGAGAATCTTCACCACATCCACCGGCTCGGCGGACGACTCGGTGACGCGCTGGCTCACGTATTTGCCCAGGCCGTCATGCGTCGTGCCGCGGTGAACCGTGATCCCCAGCGGCGGCACCGTCGCGAATTGGATCGTGTTGTTGGGGTCGGTCAGAATCGCCTCGGACAGATCCTTGCCCACCTTGTTGGCATCGACGTCAAACGCGGCGCTGAACTCGATGTCGCCGACATGGTAGCCGCCGAGGACGACGTTCATCAGGCCCGGCACGACTTCGTCGGCGGACGCGTCGCGATAAAAGTGCACGCCCTGGACCAGAGCGGAGGCGCAATTGCCCACGCCGATCAGGGCGACACGCACCTTCTTGCGAACTGACGTTGAAGTGGCGGCGCTGGCATCCGGGGTAGTGGGCGTGGAATTCATTTCTGATGGATAAGTCGGGCGAAAGTGGAGACCGCCGTGTTCAGCTTCAAGGGCCGACTTCACGGCGCGGCGCGAGGGCTCGGGGTTGGGCGGCACCACGCCCGCATTTGCCCGCGCCGCGCGCTCATTCCGCCGACTTGCGCCAGTCCACCAGTTCCAGTTGCAACAACTTGCGATCCTGGAAGTGATTCCACGCGAGCTTCACCGCCAGGTCCACCGGTTCGCCGACCGGCGGCACCCGCCGAGCCTGCTTCCACGCCACGCCAAACAACCGCCGGCCCCGCGCGTCCTCCAGCTGAAAGCGAAAGTGCAGGTCCTTGAACACCACCGGCGCCTGCCGCAAGACCACTCCCGGCAAACCGAAAACCGGCTCCGGATTCGCCTGACCAAACGGGTGCAGCAACTCCAGCTCCGTCATCAACGACTCCCGCACGTCCTCCGGCGCGATCCAGGCCGAGATCAACAGATCCGGCTCGACCGGATCGTTGCCGATCTGCTGGTGCACGGCCTCGGCGAACCGCGCGCGAAAACTTTCCAACCGCGCCTTGTCCAACGCGACGCCCACCGCCATCGGGTGCCCGCCCCAGCTCGACAGGTCGGCCGCGCAAACGCCCAGCGCCTCCACCAGATTGACTCCATCGACACTGCGACCCGACCCCTTGGCCAGCTCGCCCTCGTTGCCCAGCACCACGCAGGGTCGGTTGTATTTGCGCGTGACCCGGCCGGCCACGATGCCGACCACGCCCGGATGCCAGTCGTCGCCGTAAAGCACGATGGCGGGCGCGTCCAGGTAGCGCTCCTCGATCATGCGCTCCGCATCCAACGTGATCCGACGCTCGATGTCCTGACGCTCACGGTTGAACGCGTCCAGCTGGCGCGCCGTCTCGCGGCAAAACCGGTCGTCGTCGCTGAGCAACAACTCCACCGACAACGCCGCGTCGGCCAGTCGGCCACTGGCGTTGATCCGCGGCCCCAGCCGGAAGGAGATGTCCACCGGCATGATGTCCTGCCCCGCGCGAATGCCGGCCACGTCCATCAGCGCGCGCAGCCCGCAGCGCCGGCCCTCGCGGAGCGCCCGCAGTCCGAAGCGCGCCATCGTGCGGTTCTCGCCGGTCAACGGCACCAGGTCCGCCACCGTGCCCATCGCCACAAAATCGAGGTAGTCGCGCAGCTTGATCTCGAACGCCGTGGAGTTGCCCGCCGTGCGCTGCAACTTCAGCAGCCCGTGGACCAGCTTGAAGACCAGGCCGACGGTGCAAAGGTTGCGCCAGTCGTCGTCATGCTCGACCGGATACACGTGGGGGTTGATCAACAACGCGCCCGAGGCCTGCGCCTCGGTCGAGCGGTGATGATCGACAATCAGCACGTCGCACCCGCGCGAGCGCAGGTAGGCCACCTCGGCGTGCGAGTTGGTGCCGCAGTCCAGCGCCACAAACACGTCCGGCACGCCGTCCTCCAACGCGCGGTCGATGGCGCTGCGCGAGAGTCCGTAGCCGTCTTCCATGCGCCGCGGCACGATGAAGCGCGGACTCAGGCCGAAACGCCGCAGGATGCTCACCAGCAACGCCGTGCTGCTGACGCCGTCCACGTCGTAGTCGCCCAGCACCACCACGCTTTCGCCGCGCTCGATGGCCGTGACCAGACGGGCGGCCGCGGCCTCCAGGTTTGCCAACAGAAACGGGTCGGAGATCGTCGCCAGCGAGGGACGCAAAAAGCCCGCGGCCGCGGCCGGCGAATCCAGGCCGGCGGCGAGCAGCAACTCGGCCACGACCGGACCGACCGAGGCTTCGCGCGCGAGTCGTTCGACCGCTCCGGGCGGAGGCGGGACATGGTGCCAGCGCATCAGCGGATGGCTCCGGCGGCGGCGGTCGCGGTCCGGTTCGACAACGCGCGGGCGCGCTTGCCGGACCGGATCCGTGACGATCCGGTTGACGGGAGAAGGTCAGACATTGCCGGCCGTTTTTATTCGGAGGCCTTGCTGGAGGCGGTCCACTCGTAAACCGGCTTGGCGTCGTGACCCGACTCGACGTGCTTGCGGTCGCCCTTGTGCCACCAGAAGAACACGGGGCAGGCGATGAAGAGCGAGGAGAAGGTGCCGACGATGACGCCGATGATCAGCGTGAGCGCGATGTCGTTGACCTGGCCGCCCGCGAAGAGGAACAGGGCCAGCGCCGTGATGAGCGTGGTGCCGCCAGTCATGACGGTGCGGGACAGCGTCAGGTTGAGCGCACGGTTGATCAGGTTGCGCAGGGTGCTGTTGGGATTGAGCGCCAGCTCCTCGCGGATGCGGTCGAAGACCACGATCGTGTCGTTGATCGAATAACCGGCCACCAGCAGGATGGCGGCGACCATCGAGGCGTTGAACTGCCGTCCGCACAGGACGAAGATGCCGATGGTCAGGAGCACGTCGTGGATGGTGGCGACGACCGCGCCGACGCCGTAGCCCATCTCGAAACGGAAGGCCACATAGACGAGGATCAGCAACAGCGACCAGAAGATGGCCCAGGCGGCGTTGGCCTGGATCTCGGCGCCGACGGAGGGCCCGATGGTGGTCTGCGACTTGAGTTTGAAGCCGGCGTCGGGATGGGCGGCGGCCAGCAGGTCGGCGATGGCCTTGCCGCTGTCGAAGGGAGAGCCGATGCGCAGCACCTCGCCGTCACCGCCGATCTCCTCGGTGTAGCTCAGATTGATGTCGGAGAAGCCGGCGGTGTTGATGGTCGCGGTCACCTCGGAGATGTCCACCTTGTCGGCGAATTCGAGGGTGATCTGATCGCCGCCGGTGAAGTCGATGCCGTAGATGCTGTCGCGCTGCACGATCGCGGAGGTCACGCTGACGGCGACCAGTATCCAGGCCGCGATGAAGGCCGGCTTGGCGTATTTGAGGAAGTCGTAATTCGTGTCCTGCAGCACGGGCAGCATGTGGAACTTCTTCATGAAGCCGCCTTGCACCGCCATGCTCAGGAAGAGCCGGCTGATGACCAGGGCCGAGAACATGGTGGAGAAAATACCGATGGCCAGGGTGACGCCGAAGCCCTTCACCGGACCGTTGCCGAGGGCGATCATGATGCCGGCGGTGATCAGGGTAGTGAGGTTGCCGTCGATGATGGCCGAGAAGGCTTTTTCAAAACCGGCCTCGAGCGCGGCGGGCAGCGATTTGCCGAGGCGCAACTCCTCGCGGATGCGTTCGAAAATCAGGATGTTCGAGTCCACCGACATGCCGATGGTCAGCACGATGCCGGCGATGCCGGGCATGCTCAGGGTCGCCCCGAGGCTGGCCATCACGCCGAGGATGATCAGCACATTGAGCGACATCGCCACCACCGCGAAGAATCCGCCCGCGCTGTAGAACGCCACGATGGCGACGGCGGTGAGCCCGATGCCGATGAGGAAGGCCTTTTGACCGCTGGCGATGGAGTCGGCGGCCAGCGAGGGGCCGACCTCATATTGTTCCTGGATGCTCAGGGGCAGGTCGAGCGGGTTGTTGAGCACGTTGGCCAGATCGAAGGCCTCGCGCTGGGAGAAGGAGCCGGAGATTTCGGCGGAGTCGCTATTGATCTCCTTTTCCACGCCGGGCGCGGAGTAGAGCTTGCCGTCGAGCACGATGGCCAGACGAGCGCGGGCGTCGGGGTTGCCGGTGCGCTGGATGAGCTGCTGCGTGTAGCCGGCGATCTCCTTGGTGACGGCGGCGAACTGCTTGGAACCGTCGGAGGTGAAGCGCAGGATGATGCGGTAGCGGCCGAATTCATCCATCACCGGATAGGAGGTGGAAATGCCTTCGCCGGTCATCTCGGGGATGCGCTTGACGAAAACCTCCTCGACGGTGGTTTCGCCGGTGGCGGATTCGTGTTCGAGGCTGAGGATTTCGTAGCCGGGCGGGATTTCGCCCACGGGTGTGGTTTCGGGCCGGAGGAAGGGATTCACCAGACGGAAGTCGAGCCGCGCGGGCTTCTTCACGCTTTCGACGATGTCGGGGTTGTCGCGGGTGTTGACGCCGGCGAGCTGAACCTCGATGCGACTGTCACCGATGGGGCGGATGATCGGTTCGGCGACGCCGAGGCCGTTGATGCGGTTGCCGATGATCTCGATGGCCTTGGAAAGCTTTTCCTCGCGCACCGATTCGGTGGACTGGGCCATGGCGGACTCGTCCACTTCAAGCGTGAAGGCGACGCCGCCCTTGAGGTCGAGACCCAGCTGGAGACGTCCCTTGGACTCCTTGAGGAGGTGGTCGAGGAGGATTGTGTTGCGCTTCTCGACATTGCGCAGGGTGCTCTCGATCCGGACCTGCGGAAAGTGCCGGGAGAGATCGATGTTGCGCTCGTTGGCGATGGACTTGAGCGCGACGAAAACGGTCTTGGGGCGGCCCGGATCGTCCGATTGCACGCGTGCGGCGGCCTCGTCGAGCAGTTGGGCGAATTCGCCGGGCTCGACCTTGGCCTCGGCGCGGATGTAGTCGGGGAACGGACGGTCGGTCAGCGGGATGAGCGAGCTGAGCGCCCAGAGCACGACGAACAAGCTGAGCGTCAGCTTCCAGATATTGCGTTTGAACATGTTGGTTTTGGTTTAAAGACAGAAAGGCCGCCCGCCGGTTTCAACGCGGGCGACGGAGGGGTAAAAACGGGGAGACTAGGAGCCGCGGACATCCGCCGCGCCGCCGGACGGCGAGCGGCGGAGAAATTTTATTTCCTGGCTTCGCCGGACTTGCGGACGAGGGCCTGCACGAAGCTCTTGCCGATCTCGATTTTCACGCCCTCCGCGATGCGCACCACGTAGCGGTCGTCCTTGCGGTTGGTGATCTCGCCGAAGATGCCGCCGGCCGTGATGATCTCGTCGCCGGTGCCGAGGCTCTCGACCATCTTCTGATGCTCCTTCTGCTTCTTGCGCTGCGGCGCGATGATCAGGAAATACATCGCGGCGAACATCAACACTAGGAACACGATGTTGGCCATGCCCATGCCGGCTCCTCCGGGAGCGGCTTGAGCGATGATGGTGGGGAGCGAATTGAGGTGACCCATATTTAAAAATTGCGTGATGGTAATTTGAAAAAGAAATGCCGAGATAACTCCCCGCACAGTTCAAAACGCAAGCCATAACCCCGCCCGTTCGACTCCCTTCCCTTCCTCTTATCTTGAAAAGCAAAAAAACCTCCGCCTGGTCCGCCGCACAATCCGAAGAACTCTACGGTTTCAAACGCTGGGGCACCGGTCATTTCGGTGTCGATTCCGACGGCTTCGTGAGCGTGCAACCGCTCACCGACGGACGCGGCATCCGCATCATGGACGTGGTTGACGAGGCCACCGAGATGGGCCTCAAGGCCCCCATCGTCGTGCGGTTCCAGGACCTGCTCCGCCACCGCGTCACCCAGCTCAACGAGCTTTTCCGCCAGGCCATCAAGGAGGAGGGCTACAAGGGCGAATACCGCGGCGTGTTTCCCATCAAGGTCAACCAGCTCCGCGAGGTCGTCGATGAGATCGTCGCCGCCGGCGAGGACTACGACTACGGCCTCGAAGCCGGCTCCAAACCCGAGCTCATGATCGCCCTCGCCATGCACCAGGGCTCCAAGCGCCTGATCATCTGCAACGGCTACAAGGACAACGACTACATCCGCCTCGCGCTCCTCGGCCGCAAGATCGGCAAACAGATCATCATCGTGGTCGAGCAACTCGCCGAGATCGACGACATCATCCGCATCTCCGAGGAGGTCGGCGTCAAACCCCTCATCGGTTTCCGCGCCAAGCTGCTCACCCGCGGCGAGGGCAAGTGGTCCTCCTCCACCGGCGACAACGCCAAGTTCGGCCTCAACACCGCCGAGATCCTCTTCGCCGCCGAAAAACTCCGCGAGGCCAAGCTCACCTCCGCCCTGCGCCTCGTGCACTTCCACATCGGCTCGCAGGTGCCCAACATCCTCACCATCAAAAACGCCGTCGTCGAAGCCACCCGCTTCTACTGCCAGCTCGTCAAGATGGGCTTCCCCATGGGCTTCCTCGACGTCGGCGGCGGCCTCGGCATCGACTACGACGGCTCCCGCACCAACTTCGAATCGTCCATGAACTACTCCATGGCCGAATACGCCCGCGACGTCGTCGCCAACATCCGCGACATCTGCGACCAGTCCGACGTCGCCGTGCCCGACATCGTCAGCGAATCCGGCCGCGCCGTCGTCGCCCCCCACTCCATGCTCGTGGTCGAGGTCTTCGAGCGCATCAACAAGCGCGAGACCCTCGACGTGCAACACCAGCCCAAGGTGAAGCACAAGATCGTCGCCGACCTGGAGGTGCTCGCCAAAAACAAGGCCAAGCTCGGCAAACTCGAACGCTTCCACGACGCCCTCCAGAAAAAGGAGGAGGCCTTCTCCCTCTTCAACCTCGGCTACCTCGACCTCGAAAACCGCGCCGCCGCCGAATCCCACTTCTGGCTCATCTGCGAACAGATCGCCAAGGAGACCCGCGACGCCGGCTACGTGCCCGAGGAACTCCACGACCTCGCCGCCCTGCTCGCCGACCAATACGTCTGCAACTTCTCCGTCTTCCAGTCCCTGCTCGACCACTGGGCGCTCAAGCAGCTCTTCCCCATCACCCCGCTGCACCGCCTCAACGAAAAGCCCTCGGTCAACGCCGTGCTCGTGGACATCACCTGCGACTCCGACGGCAAGATCAGCAGCTTCATCGACCTCGAAGACACCAAGGACCACATCCAGCTGCACCCGCTCAACGGCAAACCCTACTACCTCGGCGTCTTCCTCACCGGCGCCTACCAGGACATCATGGGCGACCTGCACAACCTCTTCGGCCGCGTCAACGAGGTGCACGTCTTCCTCGAACCCGACGAACCCAACGGCTTCTACATCGAGGAAGCGCTCTCCGGCAGCCGCATCTCCGACGTCATCGACGGCGTGCAATACCAATGGGAGGAGCTCTGCCGCCGCATGAAGACCCAGATCGACGCGGCGACGAAGGAAGACCTCGTCAAACCCCGCGAAGGCGTGCGCATGGTCGAGTTCTACGAGGAGCAGATGCGCTCCAAGACCTACCTCAACATCGAACGCGTCAAAAAAACCCGCGCCAAGCCCCGCAAGAAATAAGCCCGGTCGCGCCGGACTGCGGCGAAGCGACACCGTCGCCTCGCCGCCCCCTTGCAACGCCCGATCCAAAGCGGGGCCAAGCCCCGCACTCCAAAGGGCGTTCTGCGCCGCGCCGATGCCTCGACGCCCTTCCCTTGGAGTGCGCCGCTCCGCGGCGCTTTGGATCGGGCGTTTTCACGTCCACTCCCCGAGGCTCGATGACACCTCCCTCTCCTTCGCGAGTTCCCTGTCCCTTGCGGCGACAATGACGCCTGCAATCAGCCGCTCCGAGGCGACCGGCACGAAATCCGGGCACAAAAAAGGACGCATCACTGCGTCCTTTTCACGGCATTGCGCCTTGGCGTTAAAAACCAATCCGCCTCAGGCGGTGTGCTCGGTGTAGGCCGCCGCGTCGAGCAGGTCGGCGGGGACGTCGCCGGTCAGTTGAACCTTCAGCATCCAGGCCGCGCCGTAGGGGTCCTGGTTGAGCGCCTCGGGCGTGGCGTCCAACGCCTCGTTGATCTCCAACACCGTGCCGGCGACCGGGCTGTAGAGGTCGGAGGCGGCCTTGACGGACTCGACCACGCCGAAGGTTTCGCCGACCGCGAGCGTCGCGCCGACCTTGGGCAACTGCACGTAGGTGATGTCGCCCAGACTGCTTTGCGCGTAATCGGTGATGCCGATCAACGCGGTGCCGTCGGCGGCCGGTTTGACCCATTCGTGGGATTTGGCGTAGCGGAGATCGGAGGGAACGTTGCTCATGTTTGGAAAGTGTTGGTGAATGTCGTCAGCCGCCGGCGAAGTCAACGCCCGGGCAGGGTAACGAACGGCGGTTTGACGATCTGCAGCGCGATGGGCGTGCCGCGGATGTCCACCTTGAGCCCGCCGCCGATCGCCTCGCGCGCGACCAGGGCCGAACCGATCGCCTCGTTGAGGATCGGGGACAACGTGCCCGAGAGCACCTTGCCCGCCTCGCGTCCCTCCGCGTCCAACACCGGCGTGTCGGCCCGCACGATGCGGCGGTCGCCGGTCTTGAAAAACACCACGCGCGGCGCAGTCCCCGCCGCCTTCTCGGCCGCCAGCGCCTCGGCGCCGACGAACCCGTCGGGCTTGGCCAGCTTTACCGTCCAGCCCAGGCCCGCCGCCAGCGGCGAAATGGTCGCGCCAAGCTCGTGCCCATACAGCGGATACCCCGCCTCCAGGCGCAGGCTGTCGCGCGCGCCCAGGCCGGCCAGTTCAAGGCCGAGCGGAGCGCCCGCCGCCAGCAACGCCTCGGCCAGCGTCACGGCATCGCCGGTCGCGTGGTAAAGCTCAAAGCCGTCCTCGCCGGTGTAGCCCGTGCGGCTGATGAGGCACTGCACGCCGGCCACCGTGCCCTCGACAAAATGGTAATACTTCACGCGATCCAGTTTCGCGCCCGTCAGCGACTGCACGATCTCGGTCGCCCGCGGACCCTGCACCGCCAACAGCGCGTAGTCCTCGCTGCGATCAGTGATCACCACGTCGAACCCCTTTGCCTGCTCGTTGATCCACGCCAGATCCTTGGCAATGTTGCCGGCGTTGATGCAGAGAAAATAATCCTCCGGCGTGCGTTGATAAACCAGCAGATCGTCCACCACTCCGCCCTGCGGATCACACATCGGCGAATACACGATGCGGCCCGGATACATGCCGGACAGGTCGTTGGTCACCAACCGCCCCAGAAACCGCCCCGCGTCCGGTCCGCGCACATCGACCTCGCCCATGTGGCTCACGTCGAACAGGCCGGCGGCGCGCCGCACAGCTTTGTGTTCCTCCAGAATGCTCCGGTATTGCACCGGCATTTCCCAGCCGGCGAAATCGACCAAACGGCCGCCGTGGGCGGCATGAAAATCACGAAGCGGGGTGCGTTTAAGTGCGCTCATGGAGCGTCACTAGGCCGAGGCGGCTTCTCCGGCAAGCGTCCTTTGGGCAAAAGAAAGCGGACCGCGCCCTTGCAGGCTGTCCGGTCCGCGTTCGGAGCCATCTTGGCGCCGATTCAGATCAATTGCTGTAGGTGTTGATCAAGTCATCCACCACCGTCTTGTGCTCGGCGGGGGTCAGTTGACCGCTGGCCAGCATGGCGTCGGCGCGCAGGACGGCCGAGGACATGTTTTCAAAGCGATCACCCGTCTCGCTGCGGTCAAACGAGGGCCGCAGGCTGACGCTCAGCTCCTCGGGGGAAAGATCGGTCATCGCGCCCAGGGCGTAATCGATGCCCCAGCGGAAGGTGCGCTCCTCAAACTCGTTCGGCACCGGCAAAATCAGGGCCGAGCGGGCTTCGAACCCCTCGCGCTGCAAATCGATCCGGTAAACGTCGCCGCGCGGCAGATCCACCTTCAACGGAGTCTGGCCGACCGCCACGCCGTTGATGGTTGCCGTCGCACCCGACGGCACCGAACGCACGGTGACCATCTGGGTCCGACCTTTGCTGAAGACGGCGCAGCCCGTGGTCGCCGCAAGGGCGCAAACGGACAGCGTTGCGAGTAAAAACGAGCGGGTATTCATAGGGGAGATGTCAGGGGAATGACACGATCAGGTAATTTTCAGGCTCCCCCCCGGTCAAGGGCAATCAACCCGCATAGGCATCCTTACCCAATTTTGATTTGCGCGTCGCCCGCTTCAAATCGCTTCATGGGGTCCATATGTTCCCTCTCCTGCTCGCCATCGGGTTCACCCTGGGTGTCTCGTTCCTCTGCTCGTTGATGGAGGCCATGATCCTGAGCACCTCGGTCATGGAGGTGGAGACCCTCAAAAAGAAGCAGCCCCGCCGCGGCCAGTTGTTGGAAAAACTGCGCGCCGACCTCTCCGAGACCATCTCCACCATCCTCACCCTCAACACCATCGCCAACACCCTCGGCTCCATCATCGTCGGCGGCCTTGCCACCAAGCTCTACGGCAACGCCATCCTCGGCTTTCTCTCCGCCGGCATGACCCTCGGCATCCTCGTCTTCTCCGAGGTCATCCCCAAAAACCTCGGCGTCACCTACCGCGTCCAGCTGCAGCCGCTGATCGCCCTGCCCCTCACCCTCATGTGCTCGGCTCTCCGCCCCGTCACCTACCTGTGCAACCTGCTGGTCCGGTCCATCATGAAAACGCCCGTCGAGACCCCCGACTCCGGCGACGAAATCCTCTTCCTGGCCGAACGCGGCGCGCGCACCGGCGACCTCAGCAAAAGCGAGTCCAACATCATCGCCAACGCCCTCTCGCTCGACGACGTGCGCGTCAGCGAGATCATGACCCCGCGCACCGTCGTCAGCGCCCTGCGCCGCGGCGCCACCATCGGCGAGGTCTTCCGCGACTACAGCAACATCCCCTTCGCCCGCATCCCCGTTTACGGCAAGACCCTCGACGACATCGTCGGCCTCGTGCGCCGCCGCGACCTGCTCAAGGCCAAGGCCAACGACCTCGACCACGACACCGTCGAGAAACACATGCAGGAGATCCACTTCATCCCCGAGACCGTCACCGTCGCCGACGCCCTCCAGGTTTTCCTCAAGACCCACCAGCAACTGCTCGTCGCCGTGGACGAATTCGGCTCCACCGCCGGCGTCGTCACCATGGAGGACGTCATGGAACACATCCTCGGCCGCGAGATTTTCGAGAAGGACGACATCGCCGTGGACATGCGCGAGCTCGCCCGCGCCCGCCTGCTCAAACAAACCGTGCGCGCCCGCAAATCCGTCGTCCCCGGCCCCTCCTCCTCCGCCGGTCCCTCCGAACCCAAATCCTCATGAGCCCGGCCACCAACCACTGGGTTCACGACATCGACCCGTTCCTCGTCCGCTTCACCGAGAACTTCGGCGTGCGCTACTACGGCCTCGCCTACCTCGCCGGTTTTGTCGCCGCCTACCTGCTGCTGCGCGCCTGCTCGCGCCGCGGACTCACCAGGCTGACCGTTGACCAAATCGGCGACCTCATGGTCGCGCTCGTCATCGGCGTGCTCGTCGGCGGACGGCTCGGCTACTTCTTGCTCTACACGCCCGGCCTGCTGCTCTCCGAGCCGCTCTCGCTCCTGCGCGTCTGGGACGGCGGCATGGCCAGCCACGGCGGCTTCGTCGGCGTCACCCTCGCCCTCGCCTGGTTCGCCCGCCGCCACCGCCAGCCCCTGCTGCACCTCGGCGAT